>OBVD01000009.1_pt1 | contig 223493 bp, 196 predicted proteins | sample 1495031 | NCBI WGS metagenome assembly OBVD01 (sample SAMEA2579967, study PRJEB22360) | human gut metagenome
TTTCATACCGGGGCGGCCCCGGGGGGGGGGCGCCCGCCGTGCCGGCCGGCGTGCCGACACGGGAGCTGGGCGACGAGTTCGTGCGGCGGTTCTATGCGTTGGTGCCGCGTTCCGGTCTGACGCCGGGGCAGCGGGAACTTGCCGGCAGAGTCATTGCGGCCCTGCGCGGCTGACTGTGTCGCAGCGAATGGTTCTCAATAAGAAACGTGCGAGGATTCCTCACATTTTCGCACAAGTGAACAAGCCGACGAAGCCCGGAATTCCGGGCTTTCGGAGGTGTTTGTGTTCGTTTCCGCCCGCATCTGGCTCGCACCTTTCTTATTGAGAACGATTCGCTGCAATCTGGCATCAAAAATATCAATACCATCCATCACTATCACTGATTTGACCGATGGCATATGACGGTAGTTCAATGGACATCATGAGAGAGTTCTGTACGAAATGGTGGAAACGCATCGCCACCGTCGATATGCTGTTCATCGCCGTCCTGACCCTGATCGCTTCACTGATCGGCTCATGGCTCAAGCAATACCCCGGATTCAAACTGTTCGGCGCGCTGATCATCGCGCTGCTGATCGGCATGATCATCCAGTTCCCGATCCGCAAGTGGTACGTCGGTGCCAGCGACAAGCGCAAGGCCGGCGTCAAGGACGCGGCCGGGCTGATCTCCAACAAGCTGCTGCGCCTCGGCATCATCCTGCTCGGCTTCAAGCTCAACCTGCAAATGCTGTTCACGCAGGGCATCAAGTGCCTGCCCATCGCCGTGGTCGTGGTGACGCTCACCATCGTCGTGACCTACTGGGTGGCGCGCAAGATGGGCGTCGACCCGATGCTCGCGATCCTGACCGCCGGCGGCACGGGCATCTGCGGCGCCGCCGCCGTCATGGGCCTGTCCGGCTCCATCAAGGTGCCGCCCGAGAAGGAGCAGGAGAAGGACGACGACGTGACCATGGCCGTCGCCATCGTCGCCATCATGGGCACGATCTTCGCGTTGCTTGAGATCGCGCTCGGCCCCCTGACCGGCATGACGCAGGACCAGCTCGGCATCACCGCCGGCGCGTCCCTGCACGAGATCGCCCACGCGGTCGCCGCCGGCGACGCCTTCAACGCGGTCAACATCGCCACCATCATGAAGCTGTCGCGCGTGCTGATGCTCGTGTTCGCCGCCATCATCATCGCCATCTGGTGGGAGAAGAAGCATTCCGAGGTCGCGCCCACCGGCAAACGCTCCGTCGCGTTCCCCTGGTTCATGCTCGGCTTCATCGGCGCGTCCGTGATCGGCACCTTCGTGCCGTTCATCGCCGCCATCACCCCGCAGCTCGTGGACTTCGCGTACATCGTGCTCGGCATGGCCATGGCCGCGCTCGGCATCAACGTGAACTTCAAGGCCATCGCGGTCAAGGGGCGAAAGCCGTTCCTCGCGAGCTTCCTCGTGTCGATCCTGCTGATGCTGTTCGCTGCCGGCGTCGCCGTGCTGTTCTTCTGATTCCCGGCATTGCGTTGCCAGCGGGCTGAAATGGGCGCTCCCGGCCTGGGAGCCTCCGTTTCAGCCCGCTGACGTATCTGAGGGCATGGAGCCCCTATCTCAGGAAATCACGGATGTCGTCGATCTCGCGGTCGCAGATCGCATGCGCCATGCCCGGGTACGTGCACAGCCGCGCGCCGCGGGTTCCGGATATCACCCGTCGGGCCGTAGCCGTGGAACATGAGGAACAGATCGCCTTCGTCGCCGAAATCCACCCGGCAGTTCGCCTTCAATCGCATGGCGTCATTGTACGCCTGCAGGGCGGCACGAAGGCTGCGGCGGGCACCGGGTAACAGTTGAATCATCGGTGACATGTGCGTGAATTGTTGCGCTGTGGGCATGAGCGCGGCTGCGAAGCGGCATGATTGCGTGTACCGTGGGGAAGGCTGGAGCAATCTGGAGGAATCGCGAAGCCATGCCGCGAACTTGAATCGAAGCGGTACGATTCCCGCAGGGCGCGGCAGACGGCAGGGCCGCTCTGACGATGACGGAAACGGCGGGACGAGGGGACAGCACGGCAGGAAACGGCGGAAGACGGCGGCGACAGAAGACAACGAAACACAACGCAACAAGACAGCAAACACAGCAACATAGCAAGATAACGAAATGAGGAAACGCATTCATGGGAATGCCATTGGACCTATATGTCATCCGACACGGAGAGTCGGAGGCGAACGTCATCATCAACGCGGGGGAGCAGGGCGATAACTCCCTGTACACGCAGGACAACGTGACCGTGCCCGACCGGTCGTGGCGACTCACCGCCACCGGGCGCAAGCAGGCCGACTGCATCGGCCGCTGGCTCGTCGCGCAACAGCAGCTGTTCGACCGGTATTTGGTCTCGCCATACGTACGCACGCGCGAAACCGCCGCGACGATGGCGCTGCCGAAAGCCAAGTGGGAGGAGACGCGCGTGCTACGCGAACGCTCCTGGGGCGAGATCAACACCATCACGCAGGACGATTTCCGCACGAACTACGCGCGCAACTGGATGTTCAAGCGCACCGACCCGCTGTACTGGCGTCCGCCGGCAGGCGAGTCTATTGCCGACGTGTCGGAGAACCGCGTGCATAACCTGCTCACGTCGCTCAACCGGCGTGCTGAGGCGGAATCCGTCGTCGCCGTCACACACGGCGACTTCATGCTCGCGCTGATGCTCACCCTGGAGGACCTGTCGGACGAGGAGTTCATGCGCCGCGCCGACGACCCGGCATGGGCGATCACCAATTGCACGTGCCTGCATTATTCGCGGCGAGACCCGGCCACCGGTCGCACGTCGCCGCGCGTGCGCTGGGAGCAGACCGCGCGCCCGGTGTTCGACGAGTCGACCGGACGCTGGGAGGTGCGCGTCGATCCGTGGCGCGAATTCCAGCGCCCGTTGCTCTCGAACGGCGACCTCGTCGACGTGGTGCATTCGGTCGACCCGCACCTGTGACGGCACGAGGCGCCTCACGGCGCTCACGGGCCGCGCATGACGAGTCGCGCGCCGCACGTGGCTCGTCATCGCAACGGTGGGCGAACGGGTTACAATGGCCTCAACGCGGCACATGGCTGCATGGATGTGCCACCTGAGAGAACCGAAGGAGTTCGTGATGGGAAACCTGTTCACATGGAAACTGCATGGCGACGGCAAGACGCTCGCGCCCGGCGAGGTCGTGGAGCCCGATGAGCGACTGACCTGGACCCGTACCATCGGCATCGGCGCCCAGCACGTCATCGCCATGTTCGGCGCGACGTTCCTGGTGCCGATCCTGACGCATTTCGACCCGTCGACGACGCTGTTCTTCACCGCGATGTCGACCGCGCTGTTCCTGCTCATCAACAAGAACATGCTGCCGAGCTACCTGGGATCGTCGTTCGGGTTCATCGCCCCGATCGCCGCCGTCGCCTCCGCGGGCAAGGGCATTCCGGCCGCCAGCTTCGGCATCATGGTCACAGGCCTGCTGCTCGCCCTGGTGGGCGTGGCCGTCCACTTCGCCGGCGCGAAGTGGATTGACATCATCATGCCGCCGGTCGTCAACGGCGCCATCGTCGCGATCATCGGCTTCAACCTGGCTCCCAGCGTGTGGTCGAACTGGCAGAAGGGCTGGGACACCGCCCTGGTGACGCTGCTCGCCGTGCTGCTCATCGCCGTGCTGTTCCGCGGTCTTGTCGGACGTCTGAACATCCTGCTTGGTGTGATCGTCGGCTATGTGTACGCATGCTTCCGCGGTCAGGTCGACTTTTCGGCCATCGGCGACGCGGCGTGGATCGGCTTTCCGAAATTCCATCTTCCGCAGGTCGACTTCTCGATCCTGCCGATGTTCATCCCCGTCGTGCTGGTGCTGGTCGCCGAGAACGTCGGCCACGTCAAGTCTGTGGCGCAGATGACTGGGCGCGATTATGACGGGCATATGGGCACCGCGCTGTTCGCGGACGGCCTCGGTACCGCAATCGCCGGCTTCGGCGGCGGCTCCGGCACCACCACGTACGGCGAGAACATCGGCGTGATGGCCGCGACCAAGGTGTATTCGACCGCCGCCTACTGGTGCGCGGCCGCATTCGCCCTGCTGCTGAGCCTGTGCCCGAAGTTCGGCGCGGTCATCAACACGATTCCCGGCGGCGTGCTCGGCGGCGTGACCACGCTGCTGTACGGCATGATCGGCATGATCGGTGTGCGCATCTGGGTGGAGAACAAGGTCAACTTCGATAAGCCGCTCAACATCATGGTCGCCGCGATCGTGATGATCATCGGCATCGCCGATTTCACGTTCGCGTTCCAGGGTGTGCAGTTCAACGGCATCGCCATCGGCACGGTCGTCATCCTCGTCGCCTACCACGGGCTCAAGGCCATCGGTAAGGCCACGGGCACCATCGACAGGGACGACCCCGACATCCTGTAGCGGGTTCGTGGCCGCTGTCAGGTATGTCACTGTGCGTGGGGCGTGTCACCGTGCGAGGGTTACGTCACTGTGCGTGCCTCCTCGCACGGTGACATGACCCACGCACAGTGACGCGACCCACGCAGCGTGACTCACGCCAGATGCGCGGAGTGACGCCTCGCCGCCGTCGGAACACGTTGATGAAGTAGCTCGTCGACGAAAACCCGCTCATCCGCGCCGAGCCGCTCAAGCAGTTCTGGGTTGACTACCACGCAGGTGAACCAGCATTGCCTCTGCTGCGGCGAGAACCCGTAATGCAGCCGGCTCGAATTGACGACCAATCCGTTGCCGGCTTCCAGCGTCACTATGGCGCCGTTGACGGAATATTGCATCTGACCGCTGATGACATGGATGAATTCCAGATCGCGATGCCAGTGACATGGGCAGCGGTAGTCCGGGAACGACGACAATGCGTCCCGTCTGGCATATATGGGCAGGTCGGGGATGTTGTAGTCGATCCGCTCCGAAAGATCCGACGAGAATGATGGTCTTCCTGCCCGCCCTGCCAGGTTCCGGGCCGGTCGCGCCGCCTGTGCACCGAAGTGCCCCATTGCCGCTCCCTGCGTGATGTAACGTATATGAAAATACTATATTTCTTTTGATGCGCAAAAGTATCATTGCGCCGGTGTCGTCGTTACATTCCATCCCTATCGTAGATATCAGTTCTTCTTGCTGCAGGAGAGGGACTCAATCGATGATTCGGACATCGCGAGAATGACGAAATTAATATTTTGTCGTTCATGTGACCGTCTGCATCCTTGAAACACCCTGATGGAAAGGCAAGGTGAGTGTGATGACTCGCATGATGGAACTGATCAATGGATGGCTCGCCCGGTATTATGCCGTCGTCCATTCCCGGATGGCCGTCCGGCTGGCTTCGGTCCGTGCCGCGTCGCAAGGGGACGGCGAGGAGAACATCGCGTCGTTCGCGCGGTGGTGCCCGGCATCCGCCGCGCAGTTCGCCGGCTGACGGGGATCTGCGCGGGACCAATCGGGTGGCCGGTGCGGCGGGGGGGGCTGAATGGTCCGATACTCTGACCATACATTGTATGGGGGATCGGAGCATGATATAACGAACTCGAACGGCCGCAACATCGCTATCGTCACTGGTAGTGCACTGGGATTGGGATACGAGCTGACCAAACAGCTGATCGCCGACGGCTGGTTCGTGGCCGGCATCGACACCGCGTTCTACCGCGACAGCCGCGACTACGTGTCGGAGGAGAAGCAGCACACCTTCATGGATCCGGGCGAACTGGCCCGAGTGATCCTGTTCAATCTGGTCAACGACGCGAACCTGACCGTCTCCGACATCCTCATAGAACGCAGTTGCCGCTGAGCCGGATGAGTTCCGCCGGCTCAGCGGCAATGCAAGTCGCGCTTCTGCGCGCCCGTCGTCTCAGCGATCCTCGGGCGGCTTGTACTGGTCCTTGTCGGTGAAGCAGGTCCGATAGGTCATCGTCATGATGAGCGCGTCGGCCACGAGGGTGAGCGCGGCGATGGCGGCGAGCACGACGAACTGGTATTTCGCCGCGTTCAGTGGGTCTCCGCCGGCGATGACCTGGCCGGCCATCATGCCGGGGATGGTCACGATGCCGCACGACGCCAGAGAGGCGGTGGTGGGCAGCAATCCCAGTCGTATGGACGAGACGATCGAAGGACGGGCGGCCTCCCACGGGGTGGCGCCCAAGGCGAGCAGCGTGTCCACCTCGTCGCGGCGCTCGTTCATGCTCTCATAGAACCGGCTCAGGCCGACGGCGAGCGCCGACACGGTGTTGCCCAGCAGCATGCCGGTAAGCGGCACCACCAGCTGCGGCGCATACCAGGGGTGCGGGCGCACCACCAGCTCGGTCACCAGCGAGATCATCAGCAGCATGGTTATGACCAGACTGAGCAGTACCGGGCCGGCGAGCCCCTTCGGGATGCCCTTGGCGCGGGAGAGTGTGATCTGCACGGCCGCGACCAGCATCACCGCGATGACGCCGAACACCAGCCACGGGTTGTTGGAGCGGATCACGTACCCGATGATCACGCCCATCACGCACAGCTGCACCAGCGCGCGTATCGCCGACCACATCAGCGTCTTGCCGATGCTGATGCACATGAGCTCGGAGACGAGCGCCGCGACCGCCACCATCAGCAGCGCGACCAGAAGGCCCCAATTATCGATCACGTAACCGTTGCCGCTCATGACAGCCTCCCCGAGGACAGTGTGACGATGCGTGTGGCTCGGCCGTCGGGCGGACGGTGCCGTATGCGCACGATGGCCATGCCCCTGGCGGCCGCGCTGGCCATGATCGAGGCGACCTTGTCCGCGTTGTCGTCGTCGAGGCCTGCGTCCACCTCGTCGGCCAGCAGCACGGCCGGGCGGGTCAGCAGCGTCCTCGCGAGGCTGACGCGGGCCGCCTGACCGCCGGAAAGGTCGTGCGGCGCACGGGCCAGGTCGATATCCTCGCATCCCATGGCGTCCAACGTATTGCGAATGAGCTGGTCGGGCAGCGCCAGCTTCGCCTGCGACTGTTCGGAGCGGAACAGCCGGCTGAACCTGCCGCGTCTCGCGGAGGTCTTCTTGCCGGTGGCCGCATGGTTGTCGGGCGCGCTCGCCTCGTCCGCTCTGCGCACGGCCAGCGTCCAGGGAAGCCGAATCGTGTCGGCGACGCTGTCTCCCATCAGCATGGGCTTCTGCGGCAGATACGCGACGTTCCTCCGCCACTGCTGCAGCGAGAACGATGAGCTGTCCGCGCCGTCCAGCGTGAACGTGCCGTCGGCATGGGGGTTGAGCAGCGCGAAGGCGGTCAGCAGGCTGCTCTTGCCGGAACCGGACGGGCCGACCAGATCGACGATCTGGCCGCGATCGACGTCGAACGACAGATCCTCGAAGATGGTGCGGTCTGACTGCGCAGAAGGCACGACGCAGGAGACCCTACGGGCTGTGAACAACATTTGCATAGTGGCAACGTTACCCGTTCGCCGGCCATAGTCGATGTTTGACAGCGTTTCTTAGTCCAGTGTTAGAGACGCACGCGGCGAGCCGGCCGAATCGTGGCGCCCGGCACCGCTGTATCGCTTGGCGCGTACAGTTGCAGTCATGCCGATCGATTCCAGAATGATAGACAACATGAAGGCCGACCGCGTGCGCAAGGTGGCCGATCTTGCCAACCGCCGCACCCGGGAGCGTTTCGGTCGTTTCCTGATAGAGGGCCCCCAGTCGGTTCGCGAGGCGGTGATGTGGATGCCCGGCGCCGTCCGTGACCTTTATGTGCAGGCCGCGGACGGGCCGGACGGGCCGCGGATCGCAGGCGAGACGCTGACGTCCATCGTCGAGCGATCCCAGGAACACCGTATATATGTGCATCCGGCGAGTGAGGCGGTGATGCGCCGCATCAGCCCCGATTGCCAGGGCATTGCGGCGGTCGGCGACGCCGATGCGGTGCGCGCGACGGCGCAGGGGACGCAATTGCCCGAGAAGCCGTTCGTCGCGGCGTTCTGGCAGGTGCGCGACCCCGGCAACGCGGGCACGGTTATCCGTGCGGCGGACGCGGCCGGATGCGATGCCGTGGTGTTCGTCGACGATTGCGTCGACATGCTCAATCCCAAGGTGATCCGCGCGACCGCGGGCTCGCTGTTCCATATCCCCGTGATGACGATGGGCGTGGACGAGTTCTTCGGCTGGGCCGGCGAGAAGGTGCTCCGCACCGTCGCCGCCGACGTCTACGGGACGGACGGGCGCGAGCCAAGGGAGCTGCCCGAGGCGCTGAGGGACCAGGATCTCGCCGGGGTGGGCAAGGCCGTGATCTTCGGCAACGAGGCCCGCGGACTTGAGCCGGGTCTGCTGGGTAGGTGCGACGACATCGTGCGCATTCCGCTCTATGGCAAGGCCGAGTCGCTGAATCTGGCGACCAGCGCCGCGATCATGCTCATGAGTATGGCTATGTCGAGCCATATAGGGACAATGTGAACTCGGTAAACGCTTGGATTATTTGATTTTTGGCGCAGATAAACCGGTAGTTTCGGTAGTTGTAGGTAGGACGAAAGGGTTCTCGTGGCAGACAATGCTCTCTTCGATGCCCAGTCAGTGACCGATGCGGTCGCCGAGGGCATCAGCAAGATTCAGAACGCCTCCAGCTTGGAGGAGCTCAAAGCCATCAAAACGCAATACGCCGGTGCCGAATCGGCGATGACCAAGGCCAGCAAGGCCATCGGGTCGCTGCCGGTCGATCAGAAGAAGGAAGCCGGCAAGCTTATGGGCAAGCTCCGCGCCGACTTCGGCCGCGCGTTCGGCCCCAAGGAGGCCGAGCTCAAGGCGCAGGAGGAGCAGCGCGCGCTGGAGGCCGAGACCGTCGACATGACGCTGCCGGTCAACCGTCGCCCGCTCGGCGCCCGCCACCCGCTGGCCAAGCTCATGGAGGACGTCGAGGACCTGTTCATCTCCATGGGATGGCAGATCTCCGCCGGCCCCGAGGTGGAGACCGAATGGTATGACTTCGACGCCCTGAACTTCGGCCCGGATCATCCCGCCCGCCAGATGCAGGACACCTTCTATGTCAAGGGCAACCAGGCCCATGACGCGGCCGGCTTCGTCGGCTCCAACATGGTGCTGCGCACGCAGACCTCCTCCGATCAGGTGCGTGCCCTGCTGACCCGCGGCGTCCCGCTGTACATCGCCAGCCCGGGCCGTGTGTTCCGCACCGACGAGCTCGACGCGACGCACACCCCCGTGTTCCACCAGTGCGAGGCTCTGGCCGTCGACAAGCACCTGACGATGGCCGACCTGAAGGGCGTGCTCGACAAGCTCGCCGTGGCCATGTTCGGCCCCGAAGCGAAGACGCGTCTGCGCCCGAGCTACTTCCCGTTCACCGAGCCGAGCGCCGAACTCGACCTGTGGTTCCCCGACAAGAAGGGCGGCGCGGGCTGGCTCGAATGGGGTGGCTGCGGCATGGTGAACCCGAACGTGCTGAAGTCCGCGGGCATCGACCCCGAGGAGTACACCGGTTTCGCGTTCGGTGTGGGCATGGAGCGCACGCTGCTGCTGCGTTCCGATATCAACGACATGCACGACCTCGTTGAGGGCGACGTGCGATTCAGCGAACAGTTTGTGATGGGGGAGTGAGAAGCCCATGCCTATGGTTGACATTGATTGGCTCAAGGAGCACGTCGAGGTTCCGTCTGACCTCACCTACGAGCAGCTGGCCAAGGATCTGGTCAGGGTCGGTCTTGAGGAGGAGGAGATCCACGCCTCCCAGGTCACCGGTCCGATCGTCGTCGGATATGTCGTCGACGCGACGCCGGAACCGCAGAAGAACGGCAAGACCATCAACTGGTGTCATGTCGACGTCGGCCCCGCGTACAACGCGGTCGACGAGAACGGCAAGAAGGTGCCGCGCGGCATCATCTGCGGCGCCCCGAACATGGCCGCCGGCGAGAAGGTCGTCGTGACCTTGCCGGGCGCAGTGCTGCCCGGCGATTTCAGGATCGAACCGCGCAAGACCTACGGCCACGTTTCCGACGGCATGTGCGCCTCGGAGCGCGAGCTCGGCCTGGGCGACAGCCACGAAGGTATCATCCTGCTGCGCGACTACGGCTTCACGCCTCAGGAATACAAGGCGCTCAAGCCCGGCGACGACGCGATGCACCTGCTGCACCTCGACCAGCCGATCCTGGAAATCAACATCACCCCGGATCGCGGCTATGCGTTCTCGTACCGTGGCGTGGCTCGCGAATACCATCATTCCACCGGCGCGAAGTTCGTCGATCCGGTGACCGAGCTCAACAAGCGCGCCCCCGCCGCTCCCGCGGCGGAGTCCGGCGTCTCCAGCGACATCGAGGTCATCGTCGACGACAACAACCCGATTCACGGCGTCACCGGCTGCGACCGCTACGTCGCCCGCGCCATCCACGGGTTCGACCCGACGAATCACACGCCGAACTGGATGCGCCGCCGTCTTATCCGCGCGGGCATGCGTTCGATCTCCCTCGCCGTGGATGTGACGAACTACGTGATGCTGGACCTTGGCCAGCCGATGCACGCCTACGACCTTGACAAGATCGAAGGGCCGATCGTGGTGCGTCGCGCGGCCGAAGGCGAGAAGCTCACCACGCTCGACGGCAAGGAACACGACCTGAGCGTCGAGGACCTGCTGATCACCGATTCGCCCGACGGCAAGCGTGGCTCGCGCATTCTCGGCATCGCCGGCGTCATGGGCGGCCTGTACGGTGAGGTCACTGCGGACACCAAGAACATCCTGCTGGAGGCCGCGCATTTCGACAGCGTCTCCATCGCACGTTCCGCACGACGCCACAAGATCCCCTCCGAGGCGTCCCGCCGGTTCGAGCGCGGCGTCGACACGCAGCTGCAGCCCGCGGCCGCGCAGATGGCGGCCGAACTGCTCACCAAGTTCGGCAACGGCGAGCCGTCCGGGCACCCGACCGACGTGAACACGACGATGTATCGCCGTCCGATCCCCTTCAAGGCCACCGAGGTCGCCCGCGTCGCCGGGCTCGACGTGGACGTCAACCGCATCAGCGACATCCTCACCGATGTCGGATGCCGTGTCGCTGGTGGCGGCAACGGCGAGTTCTCTGTGTCCGCGCCGACCTGGCGCCCCGATCTGAACGAGCCGTGCGACCTGGTCGAAGAAGTCGCCCGACTGGTCGGCTACGACGAGATCCCCGTCACCGTGCCTCCGGCCCCGGTCAAGGGCACGGTCGGGCTGACCCCCGACCAGCGTCGCCAGCGCTGGGTCGCAGACACGCTTGCCGAATACGGCATGGTCGAGTCGCTGAGCTACCCGTTCGTCGGCGATGAGGACTTCAAGGCGTTCTCCTATGATCCGGCGGTCATCAAGCCGGTGAGCGTCGAGATCGCCAACCCGCTGGCCGGCGACCGCCCGTACCTGCGTCGTGATGTGCTCCCCACGCTCGCCACCACCGTGCAGCGCAACCTGCGACGCGGCCTCGAAGACATCCGCCTGTACGAGATCGGCCACGTATACCTGTGGGATCCGAACGCGCCCGCCATCCCGGCTCTTCCGGGAGGCGTACGCCCCAGCGATGAGCAGCTTGCCGCGCTGGATGCGGGCCTTCCCGATCAGCCGCTGCACGTCGCCGGCCTGCTGACCGGCAACGCGGTCGACTCCGGGTGGCTCGGCGATCGTCGCGCCGTCGATTGGAGCGACGCCGGCGAGGCCGTTCGCCGTGTCTGCGACCGTTTGGGTGCGCGTTACGAGCTGCGGCAGCCCGCCGCGCAGGATGTGCCCGCGCAGTGGCACCCCGGCCGCGCTGCGCAGATCGTCGCGGGCGAACAGGTCGTCGGCATGGTCGGAGAGCTGCACCCGCGTGTCAACGAGGCGCTGGGACTGCCGGCGCACTCCGCGGCGTTCGAGCTGAACCTTACCGCGCTGTTCGGCACGCTTGACGGCAAGCCCGTGCAGGCGAAGCCCATCGCCACGTTCCCGCCCGTCAAGCAGGACCTCGCCTTCACCGTCGACCAGTCGGTGACCGCGGCCCAGCTTGAGGCCGTGGTCCGCGAGGCGGCCGGCGCCAACCTCGAATCCATCGAGCTGTTCGACGTGTTCACCGGCGAGCAGGTGGGAGAGGGCAAGAAGTCGCTCGCCTTCGCGGTGACCTTCCGCTCTCCGTCCAAGACACTGTCCGCGGAGGACAGTGAGGCCATTCGCAAGGCCATCGTCGACAAGGCGGAGGCCATCGGCGCGCAGCTGCGCGCCTGACCGCCGACGAAAAGGCACCATGGAGGACATGCATATGACAGAGCCGCAACAACAGCCGCAATCGTCTGACGATAGTTCGGGCGAGTCCCGGCATGTTGCGGCCCAGCCGCAATACGGTCAGCGCATCGAGCCTGAATATGGTGCCAGGGCGGATGAGTTTCCGCCGAATTACAACCCTTACGTATATGGAGGCCAGCCCGAGCAGCCGGCTCCGCAGGCGCAGCCGTCGCCGTCTCAGCCGGCCTCCGTGTTCGGAGCCGGGCCGGCTCCGGCTCAGGGTGGGCCCGACCAAGGCGGTCCCCGACGGGAGCCTCCCCGATATTTCAACGGCATCGACCTCAACGACCCGCAGCAGAACCCTATTTACGGGCATTGGGATTTCTACGCCATATTCTCGTTCATCTTCGCCCTGGTGTCCTCGTTCCCGGTGCTGCCCGCGCTGATCGGCTGCCTGGCCATCTGGCGCACCCGTCGTTTCCATACGCGGGGCCGCGGACTGGCCATCGCGGCCGTCGTCATCAACGTGCTGACCACCATCATCGTCATATGGATGACGATGCACGGCATATCGATGGACGACATGTACCAGGCCATGCTCAACATGCTGGCGCCCGGCACGGGCGGAAGCGGGTCGGGGGACTCCGTTTCGGTGTGATGGGCCGTGTGCTGCGACACGCAAGCCGATGAATGAATATATGCAATGTACTGCATAACATGTATACTCGCCGTAGTTCGTCTTCGATGAAAAGAGCGTGATATGGCGAGATATACGGTAGCTGTGGCTGGCGCCACCGGATACGCGGGTGGGGAGGCGTTGCGCATCCTTGCCGCCCACCCGGACTTCGAGGTGACCTGCGTGGCGGGCCATTCCTCGGTGGGGCAGAAACTCGGACGGCATATGCCGCATATTCCCCAGCTGGCGGATCTGACGGTGGAGGACACCACCGCCGAAGTGCTGAACGGCCATGACGTGATCATCCTGGCGCTGCCCCACGGCGCGTCCGGGGCGTTGGCCGCGCAGCTTGACCCCGGTGCCGTGGTCGTCGACCTGGGTGCGGACCATCGTCTTGAGGAGCGCTCCGCGTGGGACGCGTTCTACGGAGGCGAGTTCTTCGACCATTGGACATACGGCATGCCCGAGCTGATCACCGGCAAGAGCGCAGACGGAGAGTACACGCGTCAGCGCGACCTGCTCCCCGGTGCCAAGCGCATTGCCGGACCGGGCTGCAACGTGACTGCGACGACGCTCGCCATGCAGCCGGCCATCGCCGAGGGACTCGTGGAACGTCGTGACCTTGTCGCCGATCTGGTGGTGGGGTATTCGGGCGCGGGCAAGAACCTCAAGCGCACGAACCTGCTCGCCGCCGAGGCGTTCGGCTCCGCCGTGCCCTACGGCGTGGGCGGCACGCATCGCCATATCCCCGAGATTCTGCAGAACTTCGCCCATGCGGCAGGTTTGGACGCCGCCCGGGCCGAGGAGTTCACGCTCGGATTCACGCCGATACTCGCGCCGATGGCGCGTGGCATCCTCGCCACGGTCAGCGCGAAGATGACCGACAAGGCGCTTTCCATGAGCGACGAGGAAATCCACGACGTGTGGGCCAGGGCATACGCCGGCCAGGAGTTCATCGTGCTGCTGGAGCCGGGCACGCTCCCGGCCACGGCGAACGTCGTCGGATCGAACGCCGCCTACGTGCAGGTGGTCACCGACCGGCACTCCGGGCGTCTCATCGCCTTCGCCGCCATCGACAACCTGAACCGCGGCACCGCGGGCCAGGCCGTGCAGTCGCTGAACGTCGCACTTGGACTTCCCGAAGACAAGGGACTTACGAAGATTGGAGTAGCACCGTGAGTGTCACATTCGCCAAAGGATTCAGCGCCGCGGGCGTCGCGGCGGGCATCTCCTCCGTCGAGGGCAAGAAGGATCTCGCCCTGGTCGTCAATCAGGGGCCGCTCGACAGCGCGGCCGGCGTGTTCACGTTCAACCGATTCTGCGCGGCACCGGTGCAGTGGTCCCGCAAGACGGTCGCCGACGGCCATATCAAGGCGGTGGTCCTCAACTCCGGTGGAGCCAACGCATGCACCGGCCAGGCGGGATACGAGCAATCGGCGGCGACGGCCAAGAAGGTCGCGGAGCTCGTCGGGACGCAGCCCGACGAGATCGCCGTATGCTCCACAGGCCTGATCGGCGAGCTGCTGCCGCTGGATCATGTGCTGTCGGGAGTGGAAAGCGCATACGCGGCCCTGTCGGACGACGACCAGGCGGGAAGCGACGCGTCCCACGCCATCATGACGACGGACACGAAGCCGAAGACCGTATCGCTGGAAGGCGACGGATACCGCATCGGCGGCATGGTCAAGGGATCGGGCATGATCGCCCCCCAGCTCGCCACGATGCTGTGCGTCATCACCACGGACGCCGCCGTCGGCGCCGGTCAGCTGCAGGCTGCGCTGAACGCCGCGGTGGACCATTCGTTCAACCGCATCGACGTGGACGGGTGCATGTCCACGAACGACACGGTGCTGCTGCTCGCATCCGGCGCGTCCGACGTCGAGCCCGATCCGGACGAGTTCAACGCCCTGGTCGCCAAGGCATGCGCATCGCTGGCCCGGCAGATCATCGGCGACGGCGAGGGAGCGAGCCACGACGTGCGCATCACCGTCACCGGCGCCACCACGGAGAGCGCCGCCCTGGCCTGCGCCCGCGCGGTCGCGGCCTCGAACCTGCTCAAATGCGCCATTGCGGGCAACGACCCGAACTGGGGGCGCATCGTATCCTCGCTGGGCACCGTGCCCGTCGAAGAGGCGCCCTACGATTCGCAGAAGGTCGCCGTGGACGTCAACGGCGTGAGGATCTGCGAGAATGGGGGCGCGGGACGCGACCGCTCCGAAGTCGACATGACCCCCCGCGAGGTGCACATCGACATCGATCTCAACGCCGGTGACGAACAGGCCACGGTGTGGACCGATGACCTCACCCACGAGTACGTTCATATCAATGCCGATTACGAAAGCTAGTCTCCCGGTTCCTCCCCGGCACATGCCGGCCGGAGAAGCGGGATGCGATAGAGGAGAATATGGCTACTGAACTGAAGGGACCAGGGTTCCATTTCGACGTGCACACCGACCTGCGCGCCGACCAGAAAGCGGAGGTGCTGATCGATGCGCTGCCGTGGCTGGAGGAGTTCGCCGGGCAGCGCATCGTGGTGAAATACGGCGGCAACGCCATGGTCGACGAGCATCTCAAGCGTTGCTTCGCCGAAGACATGGTGTTTTTGCGGCAGGTGGGCCTGCATCCGGTCGTCGTCCATGGCGGCGGCCCGCAGATCTCGCACATGCTCAAGGCATTGGGCATCAAGTCGGAGTTCAAGGGCGGCCTGCGCGTCACCACTCCGGAGGCCATGGACGTGGTGCGTATGGTGCTCACCGGCAAGGTGTCCAGGGAACTGGTCGGACTGATCAACGCGCATGGGCCGTTCGCCGTGGGACTGTCCGGTGAGGACGGCGCCCTGTTCTCCGCCATGCAGCGCAAACCCATCATCGACGGCAAGCCTACCGACATCGGGCTGGTGGGCGACGTGGTGAGCGTCGACGCCTCCGCGGTGGAGGACCTGATCTCGGCCGGCCGCATCCCCGTCGTCTCCTCGGTCGCCCCCGATGAGGACGACGCCACGGAAGTGCTGAACGTCAACGCTGATTCGGCCGCCGCCGCGCTGGCCGCGGCACTCGGCGCCAGGAAGCTGATCATCCTGACCGACGTCGACGGCCTGTACGCCGATTGGCCCGACAAGAACTCGCTGATCGGCCGCATCGGTGTGGAGAACCTGCGTGACATGCTTCCCGACCTCGAATCCGGGATGCGCCCGAAGATGGAGGCCTGCGTCCGCGCCCTCGATGGCGGCGTGCCGCAGGCGCACATCATCGACGGCCGCAAGCCGCATTCCATCCTGAATGAGATTTTCACCACCGCCGGCATCGGCACCATGGTTGTGCCCGATGATGGCATCGAAATGAGGAGTTCCTATGCCTACTAAGGAAACGCTCGGCCCCACCGACTCGCAATGGCTGGGACAGTACAGCCAGGTCCACATGAACGTGTTCGGCACGCCGCTGCGCGTGATGGACCACGGCGAAGGCGTGCGCGTATGGGACGTGGACGGCAACGAATACCTTGACTTCCTTGCGGGCATCGCCGTCAATTCGCTGGGCTACGCGCACCCCGCATGGGTGAAGGCGGTGTCCGAGCAGGCCGCGAAATGCGCCCACGTGAGCAACTATTTCGCGACCGAGCCGCAGATCAGGCTCGCGTCGCGACTGATTGCGCTCGCCGGGGCCCCGGAAGGCTCCCACGTCTACTTCGGCAACTCCGGTGCCGAAGGCAATGAGGCTGCGCTGAAGCTCGCCAAGCTGTACGGTCGCACGCTGCCGGGCGCGAGCCCGAGCATCGGCGGCAAGCCGGCGCGCATCCTGGCGCTCACCCATGGATTCCACGGCCGTACCATGGGCGCTCTGTCCGCCACGTGGAAGCCCGTGATCCGCAAGCCGTTCGAGCCGCTGGTGCCGAACATCGAATTCGTGCGTGCAGGCGACCCCATCGCGATGTATGAGGCGTTCTCTGCCACCGGACTCGGCCAGTACGGCAAGGGTCCTGTGGCCGCGGTCATCCTCGAACTCATTCAGGGCGAGGCCGGCGTGCGTCCGCTGGACGTCGCATATGTGAAGAAGGTGCGGGAGTTGTGCGACATCAACCACGCCCTGCTCATCATCGACGAGGTCCAGACCGGCATCGGTCGCACAGGCTCGTGGTTCGCGTTCCAGCGCGAGGACCTGACGGGCGGCATCACTCCCGACATCGTGACGTTCGCCAAGGGCGTCGCCGGAGGATTCCCCATGGGCGGCATGATCTCATTCGGAGGCAAGCTGTCCGCGCTGTTCACGCCGGGATCCCACGGCTCCACCTTCGCGGGCAATCCCTTGGGCGCGGCGGCGGCCCTCGCCACGCTGGACACCATCGAGAACGAGCATCTGGTCGAGAACGCCGAAGAGCGCGGCGAGCAACTGCGCCAGGGCATCATGGCATCCGGCAACCCGCTGTTCACCTCCGTGCGCGGCCGCGGTCTGCTCAACGCCATCCTCCTGTCCCACCGCTGCTCGCATGCGGCGATGAACTGGGCTCTGGAACATGGCCTGATCGTCAACGCGGTCGCACCCGACGCACTGCGCCTGGCACCGCCGCTGATCGTCTCCGAGCAGGAAATCGACGAAGCCGTGTCCATCCTCGCGAATATCCCCGCCGACCTGCCCAACGACTGACCTCCACGACGATTACGGGACGGGCCGCGACAACCAGCCCGCCCCGCACGCCCAAGCCGATACAACATCCGCACCCATCCCGAACCACAGAAGGAGCACCTCATGGCCGGTCAACTTCGCCATATGCTGCGTGACGACGACATCAACCATGCCGAACAGAAGCAGATTCTGGAACTCGGCATGAAATTCCGCGAGAACCGCTTCTACCGTCAGCCGTTCGCCGGCCCCCAGGCCGTCGCCGTGCTGTTCGACAAGCCCTCCACCCGCACCCGTTCCAGCTTCTCCATCGGCGTGGCGGAACTCGGCGGGTATCCGCTGGTCATCGACAAGTCCGGTTCCCAGCTGGGCCGCGGCGAGCCGGTCGCCGACACTGCGCGAGTGCTCACCAGCATGGCCTACAGCATCGTCTGGCGAACGTTCGGTCAGGACCGCGTCGAAGAGATGGCGAAATACGCCACCTGCCCGGTCGTCAACGCGCTGACCGACCAGTTCCACCCCTGTCAGGTGCTCGCCGACCTGCTCACCATCGCGCAGCACCGTGGCGGTGTGGATGCTTTGCCGGGCAAGACCATCGCCTATCTCGGCGATTCGGCCAACAACATGGCCAACTCGTATCTGCTGGGCGGCGCCACCGCAGGCATGAACGTCCGCATCGCCGGTCCGTTCGGGTATCTTCCCGATCCTGCCATCGTCGCCGACGCGGAGCGGATCGCCGCCGAGAACGGCGGCTCCATTCTGGTCACCACCGATCCGCGGGAGGCGGTCGCCGACGCCGACTGCATCTTCACCGACACATGGGTGTCGATGGGAGAGGAAGCCGAGTACGCCATCCGCTCCAAGCCGTTCCGGGATTATCAGGTGAACGACGAGCTCATGGCTCTGGCCAAGCCCGACGCGCTGTTCCAGCACTGCCTGCCGGCATACCGCGGCAAGGAGGTCACCGCGTCGGTGATCGACGGCCCGCAGTCCGTGGTGTGGGATGAGGCCGAGAACCGTCTGCACGCGCAGAAGGCGCTGTTGACCTGGTTGATCGGGCAGCAGCGGGGCGACGAATCGCTGCTGGCCTAATGCTCGATGCCGTAGTATGCGGGTGGCTTGCAGGGTGCGCAGACGTTCGGCAAACCACCGGAAAGGGCATAAATGAGTGAATCGACACCTCCCGTGCAGCGGCCGGCCACACGTGCCGCGCGATTGAGCGCCATCGAACAGGTGCTGCTCAAGCACATCGTCACGTCCCAGTCGCAACTGTCGGATCTGCTCTCCCAGGAGGGCATCGAGGTTACGCAGGCGACGCTCAGCCGAGATTTGGACGAGATCAACGCGATGAAGACGCGACTGTCCAACGGCAGCATCGCCTATACGATCGGCGACCGTCCGCTCAGGGAGTCGGTCGGCAGCGGCATCGGGTCCAAGGCCGAGCAGCAGATATCCCGCGTGCTCAGCGGCTTGGTCACATCGGTCGCGTCGGCCAAGAACCTGGTCGTCATCCACACGCCTTCGGGCGCGGCCCAGTATGTGGCGAGCGTCATCGACAAGCAGCCCATCGACGGCGTGCTCGGCACCATCGCGGGCGATGACACGGTGATGGTGATATGTGCCGAGGACGACATCGCCTTCGAGCGCTCGCAGTGGCTGCTGACGCTCGCGTCGAAGAACTGAATCGCTCGGGAAGGGGCCCGTTTCAGTATTCGCCACACCGATTGCATAAATATACAGACATTCGTATATACTTGCAGCAGTTTGTTTTTGTAGAAAGGCATCCCATGGCAGACAACAACCGAATCGTACTCGCATATTCCGGTGGCCTTGACACCTCCGTGGCCATCCCGTACCTCAAGGATCGTACCGGCAAGGACGTCGTCGCGGTGTCCCTCGATGTCGGCCAGGGCGGCGAAAGCCTGGAGACCATCAAGAACCGTGCGCTCGCCTGCGGTGCCGTCGAGGCGTATGTGGTTGACGCCCGCAACGAGTTCGCCAACGAGTACTGCATGAAGGCCCTGAAGGCCAACGCCATGTACGAGGGCGTGTACCCGCTGGTCTCCGCCATCTCCCGTCCGCTGATCTCCAAGCACCTCGTGCGTGCCGCCCACCAGTTCGGCGCCGACACCATCTCTCACGGCTGCACCGGCAAGGGTAACGACCAGGTGCGTTTCGAGGTTTCCATCTCGTCCATCGACCCGACCCTGAGGGCAATCAGCCCGATTCGCGACCTGTCGCTGACCCGTGACGTCGAGATCGCGTTCGCCAAGGAGCACAAGCTGCCGATTACCCAGACCGAGAAGTCCCCGTACTCCATCGACCAGAACGTGTGGGGCCGCGCCATCGAGACCGGCTTCCTTGAGGATCCGTGGAACGGCCCGACCAAGGACTGCTACTCCTACACCGACGACCCGGCGTTCCCGCCCGTCGAGGACGAAGTGGTCATCGAGTTCAAGGAAGGCATTCCCGTCAAGATCGACGGCCGCGACGTCACCCCGCTGCAGGCCATCGAGGAGATGAACCGCCGCGCCGGCGCCCAGGGCATCGGCCGTATCGACCTGATCGAGGATCGTCTGGTCGGCATCAAGTCCCGTGAGCTGTACGAGGCCCCGGGCGCCGTGGCTCTGATTACCGCACACCAGGAGCTGGAGAACTGCTGCCTGGAGCGCGAACAGCACCGCATCAAGCGTGACATCGACAAGCGCTGGGGTGAGCTGGTGTACGATGCGCAGTGGTTCAGCCCCGCCACCCAGTCGCTCAACGCCTTCATCGAGGACACCCAGAAGTACGTCTCCGGCGAGATTCGCATGGTGCTGCACGGCGGTCGCGCCGTCGTCACCGGCCGTCGCTCCGACAGCTCGCTGTACGACTACAACCTCGCCACCTACGACTCCGGCGACAGCTTCGACCAGAAGTCCTCCAACGGCTTCATCGACATCTACGGCCTGCCGTCCCGCGTGGCCGCCGCCCGCGACGTCAAGTTCGGCAACGGCATCGAGGTGCCGAAGAACACCGTCGAGTAATATCGTCGAACGGCTCCCGCTGATTTGCAAGGCTCTTTTGCGCATATGCGCAGGGGAGCCTTTTGCCTTACTTGAGGACAACTGACATGACAGGGGTACACCCGCTTGGGAACAGCGTAAGTTAGAAGACATCGCAAACCGCGTCACTCGCAAGAACGAGGGCGAGTCAGATTTGCCTCTGACCATCTCGTCCCAGTATGGCCTAGTGGATCAGAGAACCTTCTTCAACAACCAGGTCGCAAGCAAGGACATGAGCGGCTATTATCTCCTACGCAAGGGAGAGTTCGCCTACAACAAGAGCACGTCTGGGGACAGTCCGTGGGGCGCGGTAAAGCGTCTCGTAAGATATGAAAAGGGCTGCGTATCGACCCTGTACATCTGCTTCGGGCTAGACGGCGCTGACCCTGACTTCCTCGTCACGTACTACGAAACTGACCGCTGGTACAAAGCCGTTCAGATGATTGCCGCCGAAGGCGCGAGGAACCACGGCTTGCTCAACATCGCACCTAACGATTTCTTTGATACCGCTCTCATATTGCCGCCTTCGCGGGAGGAACAGGAGCTAATCGGCCTCTTCTTCGCTCGCCTCGACAACCTCATCACCCTTCATCAGCGTAAGCGGCAGTGGTTGAAATGGTTAGATGAGGGTGGAGAGGGCACGCATCACGATATCGACATCCTTGTTTTCAAGTTCGCGGATGACATGAAGATAAGTGTCCTGTGTGGTGTTCATGCTTGCATGACCAAGTCGCTTGGACACACTGGCAATCGATACGCCGGCAAACAACAACAGCGAGGCATGGGTGTGCCTTAACCCATGAATCGAAATCACGGGAACGTTGGCCCGTTCGCAATGCCTGGCGAGGATGTTATTCGCGGTGGAGTTATACACCTTGCCATTCACGAAAATGGGGTCGCTCGCAGGCATATCTTTCAGGAGCGTTGAGAGCTGCATGATAAGCTGCCAATCGAGCTGCACCTTTCGTACGGAGGATGCGTTCTTGGTGGGGACGAATCCTCCGCCGTTCTTGTAATCCCACGTTTTACTGACCGAAAGGGTCTGATGCACGAAATCAAAGTCGTCGGGTGTGAGTCCCAAAGCTTCCGAGAACCGTAACCCGGTTTTCGCCACCAACAGTATCAGCCAATCCCAGCTTGGTCCCTTGCCGAGTTCGAGATCCGCAAGGACCGCATGAAGCTCGAACTGATTGAGATACTTCGTTTTCTTTGAGCATGGCGGCTTGCCCTTGATGATTGCCTTACGAGTCGGGTCGCGCTGAATCAGCCCTTCGTCGACCGCGTCAAGAATGGCTCCTTTCAATTGATGATGGAAATCCATCGTCGTCTGGCGTTCGTGATGTTCGGCGTAGCCGTTGATGAGCTTCTGATAGTTCACGCGATCCATGTCGGCGAGTTTGAGATCGGGAATGAGCCGGCCCAACCATGCCTGCGTGAGCCGGTATTTTTTCATGGTCACTTCACGAATTGCACCTTCCTTGTATACGCTGATCCATTGCTCGTAGTAATCGCAGAACAACGTTTCGGCGTTGGTGTTGCCTTCGGTCATATGGTCTTCTCTTTTCTGGTTGATATGCGCTTACGCCGATGCCGGATATATCACCAGCTAACCATATGAATGAGCGCACGCGGATGATGCGGCTTTCGCGCTTACGCTGATGAAGGGTGATGAGGGAATCGAGCTTAGCAAAGAAGTCGCCAATTTGCTGTTGTTCGACGGTGCTTGGCATATACAAAAGCATGTCTTTGATCTTGCCAAAGTCAACACTTTCTACGGTTGTTCCAGTCTTGCCAAACTCAAGCAGCAATTCCTTGTTATGCGAAATAAAGAACTGAAGTAGCCATTCTCCACAGCACTCGCCTTGGGGCAGAATGACGCGAATATCCTGGTTAACAGTTGAAGGTTTGCGCAGTTCAGCCACCGGAAGGGTATGGCGAAGAATCCCGCTCCTCGTTACCATTACTAAAGATCCGGCAGGATAAAGAGTCAACTCTTTTGCGCCCTTCTCAGTTATCTGAGTCGTAGTTCTATCAAGATAATTAGATTTCACGTCCTGGGACGTAACCCACAGCACGTATCCATCTTCATAGTTATCGGGATCTGCCATTGGCGGAGTATGCCCGCCGCCAAACGTTGCTACTTCACTCAACTTACGCTGTTCCCAAGCGGGTGTATAATTAATGCATTTATACTGCGGTTTGAAAGCGTGGGATGCGATGACGTACTCCGATTTGATTGAACATGAGGCTGGTGAAACAGAGATACGCTCATATCTAGTAGACGGTGACGTGGTGCCAGTTACCATGCGCATTCCCGCTAACCTGCGGGATTCCGCCAAAGAAGCCGCGTCTCTGAGAGGAATGAGCTTCTCGGCGTTCGTAAGGACATGCATGATCAATGAGTTGGCGAAGGGCGGCAAGTAATTGATTGCGCTCACCGCCATGACCATACAAATAATTGACAACAATCCGGATGGTATCCGTATTTGCCGGGTGGACGGGGAATCGCTTGTCACTGTCGTGGTGCCCAGAGACATGTTGGGCGAGGCGAAGTGTCTTCCCGATCTGCCAGACCGCGGTGTGTATTACCTGCTTGATGAGGATCATGGTGTGCTGAGTCGTGTGTACGCGGGGCAAACCACGAGGGGACTTGTCAGACTTGATGCGCACAAGACCAAAAAGGAGTTCTGGAACAAAGCCATCATGTTCCTCGATAACGATGTCAATATCGACCGTGATGTTCTGGATTCGCTTGAGGCGAAGGCCATCGATTACGTGCGTGAACACGGCTCATATGAGACCGATAACGGGAATACTCCCGCTCCTCGCATGAACCCATACAAAGAGCAGCGGGTGGAGGACCTGCACGGCAGCATTCTTTTCCGCATGCGCGTGCTCGGATATGATCTCGACCGCAAGGAGACAACGCCGGTTGCAGTGAATACCGTGTTCCACACCAAGAAGAATGGCGTGCGTGCGACTGGACGATACAACCGGGATACCGGCCGTTTCACGGTTCTTTCGGGCTCCGAGGTGGACCTTGGTCATGCGGTGATCAAAAATCAAGGAGCCGTGGCAGCTCGACGGCAGCTTTTCGCCGCGCAGACAGGCAAAGTGATTCTTGCGGACGATGCCGAGCTGTCCAGTCCCTCCTCCGCCGCTGTATTCGTTCTCGGCGGCAGCCAAAACGGGTGGACCGAATGGGTCAATGAGCAGGGGCAGACCCTTGATTATGTGTACAGAAGCAAGGAGCATATGAATGAATAAGCAGCAGCTCGCCGCCAAGATCTGGGAGTCGGCCAACAAAATGCGCTCGAAGATCGAAGCCAACGAATACAAGGATTACATCCTCGGCTTCATCTTCTACAAGTTCCTTTCCGAGACCGAAGTCACTCGTCTGCATGCTGATGGCATGGGGGACGAAGACCTCGAAGAATTACGGGAGGATGATACCGAGACCGCGCAGTACGTGCGCGATCTGTGCGGCTACTTCATCTCCTACGATAACCTGTTCTCCACATGGGTGGCGAAGAAGGGGGATTTCGCCATCGCCAATGTGCGCGACGCGCTTTCCGCGTTCGACCGCAACATCGACCCTGCCCGCAAGCGCGTGTTCGCGGGCATCTTCGACACCTTGCAGACCGGCCTGTCCAAACTCGGCACCGATGAGAAAAGCCGCAGCAAGGCCGCACGTGACCTCATCTACCTCATCAAGGACATTCCGATGGACAGCCGGCAGGACTACGACACCCTCGGCTTCATCTATGAATACCTGATCAGCAATTTCGCCTCCAACGCGGGCAAGAAGGCCGGCGAGTTCTACACGCCGAGCGAGGTCTCACAGCTCATGAGCGAAATCGTGGCCTGGCATCTCGCCGGCCGTGAGGAAATCAACATCTATGACCCCACAAGCGGTTCGGGCTCGTTGCTCATCCACATCGGCCAGGCGGTGGCCCGTCGCAACGGCAACCCGAATGACATCAGGTATTACGCGCAGGAACTCAAGGAGAACACCTACAACCTCACGCGCATGAACCTTGTCATGCGCGGCATCCTGCCGGACAACATCGTGGCCCGCAACGGAGACACACTGAAAAGCGACTGGCCGTGGTTCGACACCGACGAGACCAAGGATGAGACCTATGAGCCGCTGTTCGTGGACGCTGTGGTCTCGAATCCTCCCTACTCCCAGAATTGGGAACCGCCGGAGGCCGGCGAGGATATCCGCTTCGAATACGGCATCGCGCCCAAGTCCAAGGCGGACTACGCCTTCCTGCTGCATGACCTCTACCATCTGCGCGACGACGGCATCATGACCATCGTATTGCCCCATGGCGTGCTGTTCCGTGGTGGTGAGGAAGGCACTATTCGCCGGAACCTGGTGGAGAACCACCACATTCAGGCCATCATCGGCTTGCCCGCGAACATCTTCTTCGGCACCGGCATCCCCACCATCGTGATGGTGCTGCGCAAACATCGCGACGACGATCATGTGCTCATCGTGGACGCTTCCAAATACTTCACCAAGGAAGGCAAGAACAACAAGCTGCGTGCGAGCGATATCAAACGCATCGTGGATGCGGTGACAGGGAATCGTGACGTCGATAAGTTCAGCCGCTTGGTGGGTATTGATGAGATTCGGCAGAACGACTATAACCTCAATATTCCTCGCTACGTGGATTCCTCCGACAATGCCGAGAGCTGGGATGTGTATTCCACTATGTTCGGCGGTATTCCTAAGCGGGACATCGATGCACTCAGCAAATATTGGACCGTGTTCCCCGGACTACGCCGGTGCCTTTTCGCGGAGGAGAACGGCCATTCGGCCAAGCTCGCCGTGCAAGACGTTCGTGAGGCGGTGAATGCCGACTCAGATGTGAAGGCATATATCCAGCGTTATCGTGAGGCGTTCATCGATTATCCGGCTTATATACGCGGTGAATTGGTGGGTAATGCCGCCAATGTGGGCATTGCCGCCGAAGAGGAGACTCTGGCAAATGATCTGCTGCGTCGTTTGGCTGGTGTCCCTCTCGTAGACGCCTATGCGGCGTATCAGGTGCTTGACGATAGTTGGCAAAAGACTATCTCCATCGACCTTGAAACCATACAGGCCGAGGGGCATGACGCTGTTCGCAAAGTCGATGCCAATATGGTCGTCAAGAAGAAAGGCGGTAAGGATGTCGAAGTGCCGGACGGCTGGGTCGGGCATATTCTGCCGTTCGATCTCGTACAGGGGATATTTCTTACCTCTGATCTTGCGAAAATTGCCACATTTGAATCTCGGCTGAGTGAGATTGGCGGCGAAATCGCTGACATTCTTGAAAATCTGGATGAGGATGACAAGAGTTCGACTGATGCCGTCAGCGAGGATGGAGATTCTTTCGTTGCCGCTGAATTGAAGAAAGCAGTGAAATCGATTGGGAAGAATCCCGAGACTGACTTTGACCGTGCTCTTGTGAGTGCACAGCGGTTGTTTGATGAAGAGCGTGAAGTCAAAAAGAACGTTAAGAATCTCCGTTCAGCGCTTGATGAAAAGACCCGGACCGTTATTGAAGGACTGAGCGATGAACATGCTGATGACTTGCTTGCTGCCAAGTGGGTGGAACCATTGCAGCGCAAGCTTGAGGAGCTCCCTCAGACGGCTGTTGATGAGTTGATTGCAGCGGTGAATGCGCTGAACGACAAGTATTCGACCACATACTCCGATGTGTGCGAACAGATCGAACAGGCTGAGGCAGAACTTGGCAATATGCTTGGTCAACTAACCGGCAATGAGTTCGATATGGCTGGTATTGCCGAGCTGAAGACTCTGTTGGGAGGCGAATGATGGCTGAACAGGCGAAAGTTCCTTCGATTCGTTTCGCTGGTTTTACTGACCCTTGGGAACAGCGTAAGCTGGGGGACTATGTTGTTGTCTCAACCGCCAAAAATGCTGACGGCAGATTCAGTAAGGAAGATGTTTTATCCGTCTCCGGCGAGTATGGCATAGTAAATCAAATTGCATTCCAGGGACGTTCATTTGCTGGATCATCTGTTCTGAATTACGGAATTGTCAATACTGGCGACATCGTGTACACGAAATCACCATTGAATTCGAATCCGTACGGAATTATCAAAGTAAACAAAGGAATTCCGGGCATCGTCTCAACTCTATATGCGGTTTATCGCCCGCAGGATAATGTTCATACCAACTTCATTCAAGTGTATTTTGAACAGCACGAGCGAATGAATAATTACATGCATCCTCTGGTCAACAAAGGGGCAAAGAATGATATGAAGGTCACTGCGGAGAATGCTCTGAAAGGAGTGGTCACATTCCCCAGCCGTGAAGAGCAGGTCATTATTTCAGAGTTCTTCGACCGTCTGGACTCGCTCATCACCCTTCATCAGCGTAAGTATGACAAGCTTGTCATCTTTAAAAAATCGATGCTTGAAAAAATGTTCCCGAAAGATGGTGAGTCTGTACCCGAAATTCGCTTTGCTGGTTTTACTGACCCTTGGGAACAGCGTAAGTTGGGAGACGTTGCGTCTTCATTTGATTACGGCTTGAACGCTGCTGCAACAGAATACGATGGCCAAAATAAATATCTGCGTATCACCGACATTGATGACGAAACCCATGAGTTCTCGAAAAGCGATCTTACGACGCCGTTAGCTGACCTTGCAATGAGTGCAGATTATTTACTGAAAGAGGGCGATCTGCTCTTTGCTCGCACAGGCGCGAGTGTAGGAAAAACATATCTGTACAGGCAATTCGATGGAATGGTCTACTTTGCTGGATTCCTTATCCGTGCCCGAATCGGCGAAGGCGCTGACCCCGAATTCGCCTATCAGGCAACCTTGACCGATGCATACAAGAAGTATGTTGCCATAACCTCGCAGCGGTCCGGGCAGCCTGGTGTCAATGCGCAGGAATACGCAGATTATCAATTGATGCTTCCTTCAAAAACGGAACAGCAGCAAATCGGGATGACATTGCGATCTCTCGACGACCTCATCACCCTTCATCAGCGTAAGTTGGAATTGCTGCAGAATATCAAGAAATCCTTGCTTGACAAGATGTTTGTGTGAGGGGAGGTGGAGCAATGGAGACCTTCGATATCGTGAAGCTCGCCTCATATCGCGAGAATAACCGGATCGAGGCGAAAGCCGCAAAGGGCGGCCTCCCACGCAGCATGTGGGAGACGTACTCCGCCTTCGCCAACACCTACGGCGGCGTCATCCTGCTTGGTGTCAAGGAGCGCGAAGACGGTACCTTCGCGCCGATTAGACTTACACCAACTGAAGCGGAACATCTTCGCCAGGACTTTTGGAACACGGTCAGCAACCGGTCCAAGGTGAGCGCCGTGCTGCCCATCGAATCGGAAGTTGAAGTGCTCGAAGCGGATGGTGGGATGGTACTGGCTATTCACGTTCCGCGCGCTCCGCGTGACGAACGCCCCGTGTATATCAATAATGATCTCTTCGGGGGAACCTACCGTCGGCGTGGTGAGGGCGACTACCGTTGCACGCGGCAGGAGATCTCAGCAATGCTCCGGGATCAGGGAGCTGAGACGATGGATTCCAAGGTGCTGGACGATCTCACTGTTGCCGACTTCAATACAGACACAGTGCGGGCATATCGCAATCGTTTCCGTGCGGTACGTCAGGGCAGTTCTTGGACCGATCTCGATGACGAGCGTTTTCTGCGTGCTGTTGGCGCGGCAATGGTGAGCCGAGAAGACGGTAAGCTTCATCCTACGTTCGGCGGTCTGCTTATGTTCGGCAACGACTATGACATCGTGCGCGAATGTCCGCATTATTTCCTTGATTATCAGGAGACTCTAGATCCGACGATTCGTTGGACTGATCGTGTCCATTCCGGCGATGGCATGTGGTCAGGCAACCTCTTTGATTTCTTTTTCCGCGTGAATCTCAAACTTGCCGAGTCTCTGAAGACCCCTTTCAAACTTAATGGCATCTTCCGCGTTGATGACACTCCCATGCATAAGGCAATTCGCGAGGCATTGGCCAACTGTTTGTTCAACGCCGATTACCATGGCGTACGCGGAGTGGTGGTCAGGCGCACCCCCGACAAGCTGGTGTTCGAGAATCCGGGTGATATCCGAACCGGCATTGAACAGATGCGCCTCGGCGGGGTGTCTGATCCGCGCAACGGTCTTGTCATGAAGATGTTCAGCCTAATCGATGTGGGCGAGCGAGCTGGTACGGGTGTCCCCGATGTGTTCGCCACATGGGCGAATGCAGGACTTCCTGAACCGCAGATTGAAGAGAGCTTCGGCGAGGCTGATCGTACGGTGCTCACGCTTATGTTGGAGCCGGATGCCAAGCTCTATCAAAATGAGCATGTATTCATCCGTGGTGAGCAGATAACTGACGATTATGAGCAGATAAATAGTTCGAATGAGCAGATAACTGACAATAATGAGCAGTTAAATGGTTTGAATGAGCAGATAACCGAGAGACAGCGAATTGTTCTGCGTTTTGTAGAAAAGAGCCCCAGAGCAACATATGACGACATGGCACGTGCCGTGGGAGTCTCATCAGCGACTGTGCGGAGAGATGCTGAAATACTCATTGGGCGTGGATTGCTTAAGCGCGTCGGCTCGCGAAAAGCAGGACAATGGGAAGTCCAAAGGGGAGAAGAATCATGATATTCGATAGCGAATCGGCGTTCGAGGAAAACGTCATCACCGTGCTTAAGCAGCATGGATGGAAGGACGGTGTCCTGCGCTATCCAACTGAGCGAGATTTGCTCGACAATTGGAAAGACATACTGTACCGCAACAACAACGACATAGACAGGCTCGGCAAATACCCGCTGACGGACGGGGAAATGGCACAGATAATCGAGCAGATCGAGACCCTGCGAACGCCGCTCGCGCTCAATTCGTTCGTCAACGGGCGTACCGTGTCTATCACGCGTGACAACAAAGAAGATGTGGCGCATTTCGGCAAGGAAGTCAGTCTCTACATCTATGACCGCAAGGAAATCGCGGGCGGCAAAAGCACCTACCAAATCGTTCAGCAACCGGTCTATCCAGCCAAGAACACGATGTTGAGCTCGCGGCGCGGCGACCTCGTGCTCCTCATCAATGGCATGCCATTGATCCATATCGAGCTCAAGAAAAGCGGCATACCCGTCAGCCAAGCGACCAATCAGATCGAAAAATACGCGCACGAAGGCGTGTTCACCGGCCTGTTCCGTCTCGTGCAGATCTTCGTGGCCATGACCCCCGACGACGCCGTCTACTTCGCCAATCCCGGCGCGGACAAATTCAATCCAAGCTATTACTTCCATTGGGCGGACTACAACAACGAGCCTATCTGTGGCGGGCAACACCCAGGCAAAGACGAATGGAAGCTGTTCATCGGCGGCACCTCCGGCACCGCCGGCCTGCTGTCCATTCCCATGGCGCACCAGCTCATCGGCTTCTACACCATCGCCGACTCGGCGGATGGATGCCTTAAGGTGCTGCGCAGCTACCAGTACCTCGCAGCGAACGCCATCTCCGATGTGGTGAGGAAATGTGATTGGGAACAGCGGCCAGTTACCCCAGGACGACCCGGCGGCTATGTGTGGCACACCACCGGTTCAGGCAAGACCATGACCAGCTTCAAATCGGCTCAGCTCATTGCTGACTCGCATGACGCCGACAAGGTCGTGTTCCTCATAGACCGAATCGAACTGGGCACCCAATCGTTGAAGGAATACCGTAGCTTCGCCGACAGCGAGACGGAAGTGCAAGGCACGGAGAACACCGGCATATTGCGGGATAAACTCAACAGCACCAATGTCAACGACACCCTGATCGTCACCTCAATCCAGAAGATGAGCAACGTGAAAGCAGGGGAGCGGGGCGTCACCCAGACATGGCTGGATCAGCTAGCTGCACGACGCATCGTCTTCATCGTGGACGAATGCCATCGCTCCACCTTCGGCGACATGTTGCAAGTCATCCGCCGTTCCTTCCCCAACGCGCTGTTCTTCGGATTCACAGGCACACCCATCTTGGATGAAAACCAGAAGAAGAATTCCACCACCGCCATGGTATTCGGCCGTTGCCTGCACCGGTACAGCATCGCTGACGGCATTCGTGACCATAATGTACTCGGATTCGATCCGTACATGGTGACCACGTACAAGGATTCTGAAGTCAGACGTGCCGTGGCTCTCGACAAGGCGAAAGCTGAGAGTACGGAAGATGCACTTGCTGACCCCATTAAAGCTAAGGTGTTTCAGCATTACATGGATAAATCCGAGGTCCCTATGGGGCCGATGGTTGATGGCGCTGGAAACCGTATCAGTGGCATCGAGGATTTCCTTGGACGAGACCAATATGGCATCGACTCACCGCATCCGAACATGGTGGTCTCGGACATTCTCGAACAGTTCCCGGTGCTCAGCCATGCGGGCAAATTCCATGCGATGCTCGCCACTAGCTCCATTCCTGAAGCTGTCAACTATTATCACTTGTTCAAGCAGCAAGCACCTAAGTTGCATGTAACGGCGTTGTTCGATCCCAACATCGACAACAACGAAGGAGCAACGGATAAAGAAGATGCGCTGACTGAAATCATCACCGATTACAACGAGGCGTTCGGCAAAGAGTTCATCATCCCCACATGGCCGGCGATGAAGAAAGATATTTCGTCGCGACTATCGCATAAGAGTCCGTACGGCGGCATAGCAGCAAACCGCAGCCAGCAGCTCGATTTGCTCATCGTCGTGGACCAGATGCTCACCGGATTTGACTCAAAATGGGTGAATACGCTGTATCTCGACAAGATCATCGACTACGAAAGCATCATCCAGGCGTTCAGCCGCACGAACCGCCTGTTCGGGCCGGACAAGCCGTTCGGAGTCATCCGCTACTACCGCAAGCCGCACACCATGTACGGCTTCATCGAAGCGGCGGTGAAACTGTACTCCGGCGACAGGCCGCTTGATTTGTTCGTGCAGAAACTGCCCGCGAACGTGAAATCCATGGATACACGGTACTTGGAGATTCTCGACGTGTTCACGGATAACGGGGAATCGGACCTCATGCAGCTGCCGGAATCGGTGGAGGCCAGACGCAAGTTCGCCAAGGAGTTCGTAGAGCTGAATCGTTACCTTGAAGCGGCGAAAGTGCAGGGTTTCGACTGGAACACCACGGAATACAAGGTCGATGGCACGGATGCCGACGATGCGGATGAGAACGATGGCGGGAACGGCGAACCTGATATCGTGCGTCCCCAAATTGACGAACGCACATATCTGATTCTCGCCCAGCGGTATAAGGAGCTGTTCGATGATGACAGCTGCGCCGGAGAACCGGACGATGACGGGAGATGTGACCCCGAAGCGCCTTATGAGCTGGAAGGGTATCTCACCGAAATCGACACCGGACTGATCGACACCGACTACATGAATGCCAACTTCGTCAAATGGCTCAAGGCACTCAAGGAGGACAGTCCGGAGTTGGCGGAGATGTCCGCACAGCTGCACCGATCCTTCGCTGCGCTTTCGAGGGACGAACAACGACTTGCTGAGCTGTTCCTGCATGATGTGGAGCGTGGCGATGTGGAAGTCGAGGAAGGCATGACGCTGCGGGACTACATCACGCGCTATGCCAAACGAGAGAAAGATGAGCAGATCGACAAGCTCGTGGATCATCTCGGCGTTGACAGGTCGTTGCTTGAAGAACTCACCGTCAGATATATCAATGAGAAAAGTCTGAACGCATTCGGCCGATTCGACGCCCTGCGTGACACCATCGACGTGCCACGGGCGAAATCGTTCTTCGAGCGATGCATGAATGTGACGCTGCCGAATTTCAAAGTGAAAGTACAGGCGTCGAAACTGTTGAAACAGTTCGTGCTCGAAGGCGGGTTCGACATCGACGAGGAGGTCTCGCACTGGCGATTCGCCCTCTGACGGTTTTGTAACGCTGTACGGTGCCATTCCTGCTGGTGCTTGTGTATGTTTGGCCGCTCGACCGGAGAGCCGCCACGGGAATGTATCACAACGCTGATAGTCTGGCAGACAGTCGAAACCGCACGAATATGCCCATTCTCCAAGGAGTATCGCATGGCTGAAAACACCGAATACCTCGCCCTGTGGGGCGGCCGCTTCACTTCCGGACCGTCGCCCGAGCTGGCCCGTCTGTCGAAATCCACGCAGTTCGACTGGCGACTCGCCGATGACGACATCGCCGGTTCCCGCGCCCACGCGCGCGCCCTCGGCCGCGCAGGCCTGCTGACCGCCGATGAGCTCAGCCGCATGGAAGCCTCGCTTGACGAGCTGCAGCGCCGCGTCGACTCCGGTGCGTTTGCGCCCATCGAAGACGACGAGGACGAGGCCACCGCGCTGGAGCGCGGCCTGCTGGAGATCGCAGGCGACGAGCTCGGCGGCAAACTGCGCGCCGGCCGTTCCCGCAACGATCAGATCGCCTGCCTGATCCGCATGTGGCTGCGCCGCCACTCCCGCGTCATCGCAGGTCAGCTGCTTTCCCTCGCATCCGCGCTGATCGACCAGTCGGTCAAGGCCGGCGGCACCGTCATGCCGGGCCGCACCCACATGCAGCACGCCCAGCCCGTGCTGCTCGCGCATCAGCTCATGGCACACGTGTGGCCGCTGCTGCGTGACGTGCAGCGACTCGTGGATTGGGACAAGCGCATCGACGCCAGCCCGTACGGCTCCGGGGCGCTCGCCGGCAACACGCTCGGACTGGAGCCGGTCGCGGTCGCCCGAGAACTCGGTTTCGGCAAGGTCACCGAGAACTCCATCGACGGCACCGCCTCGCGCGACCTGGTGGCCGAATTCGCGTTCGTCGCCGCCATGGCCGGCGTCGACATCTCGCGTCTGAGCGAGGAGATCATCATCTGGAACACCCAGGAATTCGCGTTCGTGCGTCTCGATGACGCCTACTCCACCGGCTCCTCGATCATGCCGCAGAAGAAGAACCCCGACATCGCCGAGCTCGCCCGCGGCAAGTCCGGCCGTCTCATCGGCGACCTGACAGGCCTGCTCGCCACGCTCAAGGGCCTGCCCACCGCGTACGCCCGCGACCTGCAGGAAGACAAGGAGGCGGTCTTCGACCAGGTCGATACGCTGGAGGTGCTGCTGCCCGCCTTCACCGGTATGATCGCCACCATGAGCTTCGACCACGACCGTCTTGCAGCCGAAGCGCCGACCGGATTCGCGCTCGCCACGGACATCGCCGAATGGCTCGTCAAGAATGGTGTGCCGTTCCGTCACGCGCATGAGCTTTCCGGTGCATGCGTCAAGCTCGCCGAAGGCCGTGGCCAGGAGCTGTGGGATCTCACGGATGACGATTTCATCGGGATCTTCCGTGACTTCCTGCCCGCCGACAAGGCCCCGCAGGTGCGTGAGGTGCTGTCCACCGAAGGCTCTGTGTCCGCCCGCAACGGCAAGGGCGGCACGTCGCCGGCCCGTGTACGTGAACAGATCGCCTGCGCCAAGGCCACCGTCGACGCGCTGCGCGTGTTCGCCAACTCCGTGAGCGATGGTCCGGCCTACAAGTCCCCGAAGTCCCTGCGTTCCGTCACCGACTGACCGCCTCCACGTCCCCGCCAGCGCGCGCGGGCTCATCCTGAAGGATGAACCCGCGTGACAGGAGTCTGACCTAGAATCATGACTGGAAGAGACACAGGCATACGGAAGACGGATTCGGGCGAAGGGAAACAGTGTGCTGACGCGCAATCAGATTCGGTCGTTGGTCAACGAGCATGGGCACGACATCATCGTCCATGATCATATGCAGCATATCGAGCGCGGATGCTACCAGCATGGAGCGGTGACGACATTCGCGCATTCTATCCGCGTGGCGTGCCTCGCCGTGTGGATGGCCGACCGCCTGCATCTGTGGGACAAGGTCGATCTGCATTCGCTGGTCCGCGCGGCTCTGCTGCACGATTACTTCCTGTATGACTGGCATGACTGGGATGACGGCGCCCATAGGCTGCACGGGTTCACGCACGGGCAGGCTGCACTGCGCAACGCGGTGCGTGACTTCCGCCTCAACGCGATCGAACGTGACAGCATCGCATGCCACATGTTCCCCATGACACTCAAGCCGCCGAGCTACATCGAAGGCTATCTGGTCACCATGGCCGACAAGATCAGTGCCACGCGGGAGACCTTCTCCCTGGAGCGGTTCTCCAAGCCGCAACTGGAGTCCGGTAAACCCCTCGCCGCAATCGAAAGCGGAGCATCCGCAGCGTCCGCGCACGACGGGCGGCACAAGCCCTCACGGAGCCGGGAGGTGCTGGCCTGATGCTGTTCGTGGAGAAACTGTTCCTGTGGTTCCTGTTCTACAGCTTCTGCGGATGGGTGTACGAGTCCATTCTCGTGTCCATCCTGGAGCGCCGGCCAGTCAACCGCGGATTCCTCAACGGCCCGTTGTGCCCGATTTACGGTGCGGGCGCGGTCGGCGCCGTCGTGGTGCTGGGACAGGTACACAATCCCCTGGTGGTGTTCCTGCTTTCGATGGTCGGTGCCAGCATACTGGAATACGTCACATCCTGGGTCATGGAGGCGCTGTTTCATGCCCGCTGGTGGGACTACTCCGACTACAAATTCAATCTTAACGGGCGCATCTGCCTGCTGGGGGCGTTCGTGTTCGGCGTGGGCGGCGTGCTCATCACGTCGGTGATCCAGCCGCAGGTTGCAGGTGTCACCGACCGGCTGCCGCTGCCCGCCATCCACTGGCTGTGCGGGGTGCTGTTCGTGCTCACGCTGATCGACCTCGTCGTCACGGTGTGCGGCATCATGCATTTCGAGAACAGTCTCGACAATCTCATGGCCGCCATGACGCATTACGGAGACGCCATGAAGGTCGCCGTCAGCGATGTCACCGGCAAGATGAGCGAATCGTGGAAATCCGGCAAGGATATGTCGTTCGACTTCATGATGCGGGTCAGGGACGCGGCGATGTCCATCTTCAACCGTCAGCAGCGTCGAATGATCGCCTCGTTCCCGAAACTGCGCACCGAACGCAACAACGATGTGCTGGAGCAGCTGCGCCGGATTCTCGAAAGCCTGTACCGTCACTGACGGCCGGATTCAAGCGGCGAACCGGGGAGCATTCCCCGACGTTTCGCGGGCAGCCGTCCTGGCGCATGCTGTCGATATGTTCTGCGAAACTGATAGATGCACAATGCCCAGAATTTGATAGGGAGTACCAATATCCATGGCTCACGTCACCGATTTCAAAGAGGCCGGATTCGATTCCGTCCTTGAAGAACTGGAATGGCGCGGGTTGATTTCCCAGTCCACCGACAGGAAACAACTCGCCGAAGCGTTGAACGGGGAGCCGGTCACCTATTATTGCGGCTTCGACCCGACCGCGGCGTCGCTGCATATCGGCAATCTCGTGCAGCTGATCAACATGCGTCACCTTCAGGCCGCCGGGCATCATCCGATCGCCTTGGTCGGCGGCGCGACCGGTCTGATTGGCGACCCCCGCCAGTCGGGCGAGCGCACCCTCAACCCGAAGGACGTCGTCGCCGGCTGGGCCGAACGGCTCAAGCGGCAGATCGGCGGCATTCTGGAAACCTACGGCGACAATCCGGTGCGTTTCGTCTCCAATTACGACTGGACCGCGCAGATGTCCGTCATCGACTTCCTGCGCGACGTCGGTAAGAACTTCCGACTCGGCACCATGCTGGCCAAGGACACGGTCGCGCGTCGTCTGAACTCCGAGGAGGGCATCTCCTTCACGGAATTCAGCTACCAGGTGCTGCAGGGCAACGACTTCCTTCACCTGTTCGACGAGTACGGCTGCACGCTGGAAATCGGCGGATCCGACCAGTGGGGCAACCTGACCTCCGGCATGGACCTGATTCGCAAGGTGCGCGGCGTCACGGTGAACGTGTTCACCAGCCCGATCATCACCGACGCCACCGGAAAGAAATTCGGCAAATCCGAAGGCAACGCGGTGTGGCTCGATGCCACCATGCTCAGCCCGTACCGGTTCTACCAGTTCTGGTTCAACCGCCCCGACGTCGAGATGGAAGGCCTGCTCAAGGCGTTCACGTTCCTGCCAAAGGCCGAGATCGAACGACTCGCCGAAGAATCGCGCACCAATCCCGGCGCACGCGAAGCCCAGCGCACCCTCGCATGGGAAGTGACCAGCTTCGTGCATGGCGAGGCCGCGACGCAGGCGGCGATCGACGCGTCCGCAGCCCTGTTCGGGCGCGGCGGCGACCTTGCCTCCATCGACGAGGACACGCTTGAAGCCGCCATCGACGGACTCAAGATAGAGGACGAGTCCGGTGCCAAGACGTTCGCGTCCGTCGGCATCGACGACCGCATCACCGAGGCCGGGGTGAAGGCAGGCCTGTTCAAGTCTATTTCCGAGGCCCGCAAGACCATCAAGTCCGGTGGCGTGTATCTGAACAACAACCGTGTGACCGACGAAGAGCAGACGTTGGGTCAGGACGATTTCCTGCACGGTCGTTTCGCGCTCATCCGCCGCGGCAAGAAGGCGCTCGGCGTCGTCGAGAAGCACTGATTCGTTCCTGCTCCCCCTGGCGGGGAGCTGCCGGCCAGGGCCGGCTGGGGTGGTTGCGCCGGCATGGAGACCATCCCGCTCATCGTGACATCGCATCGCAACAACAGACTTTGCATTAAGAAAGGCATACACGTATGGCAGAAGAACAGGGTCGCTCCGGCGGCAAATCATACGGCAACCGCGGTTACGGCTCCGGACGTTCCGGCGGTTACCGCAAGTCGGGCGGTTACCGCAAGGACGGCGACCGCGGCGGATTCCGTCGCGACGGCGAGCATGGCGGGTACCGCGGCAAGGGCGGTTTCCACAAGGATGGGGAGCGCCGTGACTTCCACAAGGGTGGTTTCCGCAAGGATGGTGATCGTGGTGGTTTCCGTCGCGATGACCGTCGTGATGGTGATCGTCCGTTCCGTCGTGATGGTGAGCGCGGCGGTTTCCGTCGTGACGACCGTCGTGATGGGGATCGTCGTGATTTCCATCGCGGTCCGCGTCGTGACGGTGATCAGGGTGGGTTCCGCCGGGATGGTGGTTTCCGCAAGGATGGGGAGCGCCGTGACTTCCACAAGGGTGGTTTCCGCAAGGATGGTGATCGTGGTGGTTTCCGTCGCGATGACCGCTGCGGCGGCGACAACCCGCGTTACCGTCGCGATGACCGCCGTGACTTCCATCGTGATGGCGATCGTCCGCGCTATCAGCGCGATGACCGCCGCGACGGCGAGCGTCGCGAGTTCTCCGCCGAGGAGAAGCGCGAATATCGGGAGCAGAAGCGTCAGGACTATATGAACGGTCCCCGTCGCAATTCCGACGGCACGGTAAGCTACCCTTCGCAGAACCCCTATACGGATCGTCGTCCGAACGAGCCGAAGATGCCCAAGGGCATGGAATGGTCCATGCTGTCCAAGGAAGAGCGTGAACGCCTGCGCGGCCTGTCCAAGGAGCACGCCGAGAACATCGGCCTGCACATCCTCGCCGCCTATGCGCTGGAGGAGAAGGATCCCGAACTGGCCCTCGCCCACGCCAAGTGGGTTGCTCATCAGGCGTCGCGCATCGATTTCTCCCGTGAGACGCTTGCCTTCATCGCGTACCGTCAGGGCGATTACAAGCTCGCCCTGCGTGAGTTCCGCACCGCGTACCGCATGAACGGCTTCCTCGACTACCTGCCGTTCATCGCCGACTGCGAACGCGGCAACGGCGATCCCAAGAAGGCCATCGAAGTGGTGCGCTCCGACGATGCCAAGGCGTTGCATGGCGAGGCGAAAGCCGAGATGTTCCTGGTCTATGCCGGTGCCCTCGCCGACCTCAAGATGTGGGACAAGGCCATCGAGATCGTCCACACGCTCGGACGTTCCAAAGGGCTGCCGGGCGAATACCGCATGCGTGCCGTGCAGGCCGAGCAGTACTTCCTCGACGAGTGCGGCCGTACCGAGCAGGCCGCCGCATTGGACGACCTGCTCGACCGTCTCGAAACCCAGTACGCCGAAGCCGATGAGGACGAGACCGTGGACGACGTGATTATCGATCACGACATGGAGCACTTCACCGATGACGAGCTCGACATGCTCGGCATCAGCGAGGACGACGCCCAGTTCGCGCCCGACGACTACGACGACATGTACGGCGGCTCCGAAGACGGATACGGCGACGAGTCGGACGATGCCGAATCGGATGACTCCGATGACTCAGCCGATGCCGAAGCCGGCCAGAACCCCGATGCCGAAGACGAGGCGTCCCTTGACGGCCCGCTGGCCGACGAGGAGGAGCTGACGGCCAAGGAGACCGAAGAAGGCGCCGAATCCTTCACCGACCCCGCCGACCAGAACGCCGATGACACCGGCGAAGCCGCTGATGAAGCCGAGGACGCGGAACCCGCCGAAGCCGACGATGCGCAGACGGACGAAGCGGAAGCTTTGGATGCCGCCGAACCGGCTGCGGAAGCGCAGGACGAGTGACGCGCATGAACGCCATGCTCAAATCCACCGACCGTCCCATATCTCAGACGTACCGGCTGGCGCTGCTCGATCTGGACGGCGTCGTCTACCGGGGCAAGAACCCGGTGGAACACGCCGCCGATTCCATCAGGGCGGCGCAGCGTGCGGGAATGCAGGTGGAATACACCACCAACAACTCCTCCCGTTTCCAGCGCGTCGTCGCCGAGCAGCTTCGAGGCTTCGGCCTTGACGTCGAACCGCGGCAGGTCATCACCTCGTCCGTGGTGGCCGCCCGCATGGTGGCCCGGCACGTTCCGGTCGGAGCGCGCATCCTCGTGCTGGGTGCCGAGCATCTGCGCGAGGAAGTGGCCGGTCAGGGACTCACCGTGGTAGACCATGCCGAGGACACCCCGGAGGCGGTCATCCAGGGATGGTATCCGGACATGACGTGGCAGCAAATGGCGGAGGTCTCGTACGCGGTGGAGCGGGGTGCGCTGTATCTCGTCACCAACCGCGACTTGACCATTCCCCGCGAGCTCGGCATCGCGCCGGGATGCGGTTCCATGATCCAGGCGGTCATCAACGCGACCGGCGTCGAGCCGATCGCATCCGCGGGCAAGCCCGAGTCTGCCATGTACGACGAGGCCCGACTGCTGGCCGCGGGAAACGAGACGGAGCCGGTCAGTCGTGAATCGTGCCTGGCGATAGGCGACCGTCTCGATACGGACATCGAGGCCGGCAACCGCGGCGGATACGATTCCCTCGCGGTGCTGACCGGCATCACCAACCCGCATGAGCTGATGACGGCGCCGGCGCATCTGCGCCCGTCCTATATCGTCCGCGACCTGCGCGGACTGCAGGAGGCCCAGCCATCCACCGATGCGAGCGACGGCAACGTCTGGACGTGCGCCGACGCGACCGCCCGGCTGGAAGACGGCTCACTGACGGTGAGCGACGCGACCGACATCAACGCCCTGCGCGCGGCCTGCGCCGCTGCATGGACGTACGCCGACAACGGCGGGGACATCGGTTCGGTCTCATTGCCGGAATTCTCACTGTGATCATCGCCGCCCGCCGCAAGGCCGGCGGCGTTTTCCGTGACGTGCAGGGGCACATGAAACACTGGGCATAAGGAGCGGTCATGCCGGACGATATCACCGAACGTTACCCACAGCTCGCCGACCTTGACGGCAAAGACGACGACCAGCGCATCGAGGTCTTCCGCGACGTGCTCGGCCAACTGCAGCGCGAGCTCGACGAGAACCACTGAAAGACAAGACCGCTGGCAGGGAAACCACCGGATGTGAAAGGTGCAGGAATGGAACGTCTTGACGCGCTCATCGTCGGTCTGGGATTGGTGCCGAGCCGCTCCAAGGCACAGCGGCTGATCCGTGACGGCCATGTGCTGGTCGACGGTGTCGCCGTCACCAAACCGGCCGCGAACGTGGCCACCGCGTCCTCGATCACCGTCGACAAGGGCGACGACTACGTGTCTCGCGGCGCGTACAAGCTAATCGGCGCCTTCGACGAGTTCTCCGGTCGAGGCCTGCCTTCGCCGCGCGGCCTGCGCTGCCTGGACATCGGCGCCTCGACCGGCGGCTTCTGCGACGTGCTGCTGCGCAGGGGAGCCGCTCAGGTCATCGCCCTGGATGTGGGGCATGGTCAGCTCGATAGTCGTATCGCGCGCGACCCGCGCATCATCGAGATGAGCGGTGTCAACATCCGCGACGTGACCGCCGCGAATCTGCCGTATCGGCCGGACATGATCGTGTCGGACGTGTCCTTCATCTCCCTGACATACGTCATCCCGGTCATTGCGCGCATCGCCGCGCCCGGAGCCTCAGTGGTGCTGCTCGTCAAACCGCAGTTCGAAGTGGGCAAGGGCAATCTCGGCAAGGGCGGTATCGTGGAGGATCGGCATCTGCGCGATCAGGCGCTGGAGACGGTCGTCGATTGCGCGAACCAGCATGGGTTGACGGTTGCGGGAACCGCCCCGTCACCGATCGAGGGCACCCACGGGAACACGGAGTTCCTGCTGTTCGCCCGCATAGATGACATCGCCGCAAAGGCCGACTGAAAAACGCCGCATCGCGCGCGGATTCGTCGTCCGTGTCACGTATTGCGCAGATACACACGCTTGGCGGCACCGGATACCAGCAATACGCTGGACGTGCTGTCCATGGCGAGCTTCGTGATGCACGAGGCGCGTTCCACATGCGATTCGTCAGTCAACCGTATGAAGACGCCCTGCATCAGGGTGCAGATGAGCCTGCTGACACGCAAATCGCCGCCGATGATTCGTTCGGCGTTGCTCGTCCGGGTGAATTCCGTCATGCCGCTGCGCCCGAACATGGCGCTTGACAGGGGAGTCATCCGCAGCCGTTCGGTGCGCAGCTCGTCCGCGTCCAACGTGCCCTGCATATCCAGGTATCTCGTGACGATGCATGAACGGTTGCGCAGCAGTCCGCGAACGGTCATGCCGCCAGGGCACATGACATCGCCCTGCACGATGATCTTGCCGGTGAAATCCAGAGCGGAGCAACGCAGGTCGCCTCCGACATGCAGTTCGCCATGCCCGCTGATTCTGTTGACATGCATGTCGCCGCGGCAGACCAGACGCCCCTCGCAATGCACGTTCCCGCCGTCGAGCCCCATCGCATCGAACGAGCCGCGGGCACGCAAACCGTCGAATCGCATGCCGGCATCGCAGGAGCAGCTGCCGTTCGCCGTCACGTTTTGATACGAGCCGTCGGGCACATGCCCGTCAACCATCGTGATATTGCCCATTGCGCCACCCTCGCCGCCGCCATGTCGTTACGTTGCGACGACTGTGCCGCAACATCTTTTTGACTGTACCAATTGGATGCCGCTGCGGCACGTGCCTGCGTTCAGTATGTGGTCATACGGGGGTATGGAGGGGTGCCTGGCGTCGGTCAGCCGCGAATGAACTTGTCGATGTTGTCCTGCTTGCCCATGATGACGAGTTCGTCGTTGCGGTGCATGACCAGTTCCTTGGAACCGTACTGAAACTCGCTGCCGGGCGCCTTGATGCCGACGACGGTGACGCCGTAGCGTTCGTTGACCTTCGCGTCCGCGATGGAATAGCCGACCACGTGCGAAGGCGTGTGGATCTTGACGACGGTGTGCGAGCCCTCGATCTCGATGTAATCCAGATAGTTTCCGGACACCAGATGCCCGACGCGCTTGCCTGCATCCGTTTCGGCGTTGATGATGTGACGCGCTCCGATGCGCTGCAGGATGCGCGCGTGCTCCTTCGACACCGATTTCGCCCAGATGTCGCTGATGCCGGCGTCCAGCAGGTTTCCGGCGGTGATCACCGACGCCTCGACGCTGTCTCCGATGGCGACGACGGCGGTGTCGAAATCGGACGCGTTGAGCTGCTCGACGGCGAGCACGTCGGTCATGTCGGCCTGAACGGTGGGAACCTGCGCGGACCACCTGTTGACCAGTTCGGGATCCTTGTCGACGGCGAGCACGTCCTGCCCCATGGAATCCAACGTGGTCGCCACCGAACTGCCGAATCGTCCCAGTCCGACGACCAGAATGCTCCTGTTGTTGCGTGCCATGCCATCATCCTTTCCGCCGCCGTGCGCGGCGATGCGCCGGTGCCGCCGTCATGGACGCCGCCGATTCTCCGGGCGGCGGTGAACGGTACCGCTTCTACGTCATGATATGGCCATCCCTGGCCGTCCGACAAAGGCGGAGTCGGCGGCATCCGTCGGATGCAGACGGTATCGGCGGCGCCCTCAGCCGACCACGATGGGCTCGTTGGGGTATCGTATCGATTCCAAGGCGCGGGGCCTGTTGATCGCGTATGCGATCGTCATCGGACCGAGACGACCCACCACCATCGCCGTGGCGAGGATGAACAACGCCGCTGGATTGTCCTCGCGCGCCACGCCGACCGAATAGCCGCCGAGCCCGAACGACGAACAGGCGTCGAACAGGGCATCGGTGAGCGAGCAGTCCGAGGCGAGCATCAACGCCAGCGAAGCGCTCAGCACTAGGAACAGGCAGGCGGCGGTGATGCTCACCGCGGTCATCGCCACGCGCGTCGGAATCCGGCGCCGGAAGGCGTTGATGTCGGTGTGTCCGGTGAACGCGGCACGGCAGATCAGTAGGATGACCGCGAACGTCGTGACGCGGATGCCGCCGGCCGTGGAGGTGCTGCCGCCGCCGATGAACATGATGACGCTCATGAACACCTTCGTCGGCTCGCTCACCTGCGGCACCCAGCTCAGGTCGAAGCCGGAGCTGCGCGGCATTACCGCCGCGACGACCCCGTAACGCAGCCGCGTCTCCACGTCGGCGCCCTTGAACAGGAACGGGTTGTCCCATTCCACCAGCAGGAACCACGCCAGCGACAGCAGCACCAGCGAGAACGTCGTCACCAAGGTGATCTTGGTGTGCAGGCTCCAACGGCGTGGGGGAGTGCGGTGGCGGGCGCAGCGCATGAGGTTGAGCAGCACGGGAAATCCCAGCGTGCCGCAGAACGCGCTGGCCATGATCGGCATGCCGACCGCCCAGTTGTTGACGTGCAGGCCGGCGCCGTCCGGCGTGAAGCCGGCGTTGTTGTACGACATGACCGCGAAGAACAGCGCCTCCCGGGCGGTATGGCGGACATTGCCCCTGTTGATGCCGTACAGGCCGGGGAACAGGGCGAGGAACGTGACGGACTCGATGATGAACGTGGTGGTGATGACCACGGTGAGCACGCCGCGGATCTCGTTGAGTTTCGTGGTGCCGAGCTCGTTGGCGGTGAGCAGCCTCTGCGTGGCTTTCATGTGATGGTTGGCGGCCAGGGCGATCAGCGATGCGAACGTCATGACGCCCAAGCCGCCCATCTGCACCGACACCAGCAGCACCACCTGGCCGAACGCGGTCCAGTGCGTGGTCGCGTTCACGATGGAGATGCCGCATGTCGACAGTGCGGACACGGCGGTGAAGAACGCGGTGGAGAAGCTGGTCGGCTCCTCTTCGTGTGAGGAGACCGGCAGCAGCAACAGACTGGTGGACAGAGCCACCAGCAGCAGGAAGTAGATGATGGTCAGACGGCCGGGATGCGAAGTGAGATGGTGAATGAAGCTGCGTTTCCTGCGGGTGCGCTCCTCGGCGGCGGCCTTCTCGAACGTGTCGCCGGAGAACCACCACGCGTAGCCGTGCGATGCCTCGCGGTTCGCTGAGGACTCGTCAAAAACGAGATTTGACATGGTCCCCGCTCCTTCGTATGCGTCGGCGCGCGTCAAGCGCGGCAACAGACTGGTTGCACTCGCCATTTTAGTATTCTTTGGCGCTGATGCCACCGTCGTCCGCATCGCGGGCGCGGGCCCGCCCGGCCCCGGATCGGTCTTCATGGACGCGCCGCCGGCGGCGCTTGCGTTTCGTTTTCGGCGGATAAACGGTTCGTGGCGCCTTATGGGATATTGTGGATGACAGTACGTGGTCGTTTCGGATGATGATGAGGTGTGCGATGGTCTGCGCTCGGCATGCAGTGGTGGTGACGCATTCGCGTCTGCGTGAAAGCGGCACGGTGGTGTCCGAGGCGGTCGACCGGCTGCGCAACGTCGGGTTCGAGGTGTCGATCATCGACAACGTCGAGGCGCCGCAGTTCGGCGGCGTGACCCACAAGGTCGACGAGGACACCGAGATCGTCGTGGTGCTTGGCGGCGACGGCACGATACTGCGGGCCGCTGAACTGGTGCATTGCACGCAGGTGCCGATTCTCGGCGTGAACATGGGTCATGTCGGTTTTCTGGCCGAATTCGAGAGTTTCCAGATGAGCGAGGCGATCCGGCGCGTCGCCGACCATGACTATTCGATTGACGAGCGCATGATCGCCCATGTAGATGTGTGGCTGCCGGGTGCGCATGAGCCGCTGCAGGACTGGGCGCTGAACGACATCACCTTGGAGCGCGCCGACCGTGGCAAGATGGTCGAGCTGTCGGTCCGGGTGGACGATGTGGAGATGAGTTCGTTCGGCTGTGACGGCGTCATCGTGTCGACGCCGACCGGATCCACCGCATACGCGTTCTCCGCGGGAGGGCCGATCATGTGGCCGAACGTCAAGGCGCTGCAGCTGGTGCCGCTGGCGGCGCATGCTCTGTTCGCCCGCCCGCTGATCATCGGCGCCGGCTCGACGTTCACTCTGGACATCCTCGACGATTCGTCATCCGAAGGCTGGATCTGTTGCGACGGACGACGGCAGTGCGCCCTGCCGAAGGGGACCCGCGTCGAGGTGCGCGAGTCGAAGAGCACGTTGCGGCTGGCCCGGCTGTCCGGTGTGCCGTTCACGAACCGTCTGGTCACCAAATTCGATCTGCCGGTGGTCGGATGGCGCGAGCACGCGAGGAACGGTGGTTCCTCGGCACAGCGCACGCGTGCAAGGGGTGCGGCGGACACGGCCGCGGTGCCTTCTTCCGGCGAGCAGGGGGTCGACCATGCTTGAGGAGCTGGAAATTCATGACCTCGGCCCGATTCATCGTGCCCTGCTCACGCCGGCCGGGGGAATGACCGCGATCACCGGCGAGACCGGAGCGGGCAAGTCCATGCTGTTGAGCGCCATCCGGCTGATTTCCGGCGGACCGGCCAGCAGCGGGCGCGTGTCCCCGGGCGCTTCGGAGGCATGGGCGCAAGGCGTGTTCGCCGTGGATGACCGCGGCGGCGTGGCGCAGGAGGCCCGCGATGCCGGTGCCGTGCTGGAGGACGGGGAGTTGTACTTGTCGCGCACGGTGCCGGTGTCGGGCCGGTCCCGTGCCGTGCTGAACGGCAAGAGCGCCCCCCGCTCGGTCTTGGAATCACTGGCGTCGCAGTTGGTGACGATTCACGGGCAGGCCGACCAGTTGCGCATCGCCGCCGCATCCAGGCAGCGGGAGTTCCTTGACATGGTCGCCGGCGATGATGATCTGCTGGCGCGGTACCGTCATTCATGGGATGCTCTGCGCGATCTTGATGACCGTCTGGAACGGCTGCGCCATCAGGAGTCGTCCGCCAGACAGCGTGCGGACTATCTGCGCGAATCCATCCAGCGCATCAACCGCGCCGACCCCCAGCCCGGCGAGGACGAGGAGCTCAAAGGCCGTCGCACCCGCATCGAGAACGCCGCCGATATCGCGCAGGGTGTCAGCCGGGCGCTTGCGGCGCTTGATGCCTCCCAGGTGGATGTCGACGCCGATTCATCGAGCGCGTCTGATCTGCTGAATCAGGCGATCTCCTCATTGCGCGACATCCATGTCGACGGTGATTTCGGCGAATTGGCTGACCGTCTGGAATCCCTGAACGCGGATCTGTCGGACATCGTGTTCTCGCTGTCGCGTGAGCTTGACGGCGAGGAGAGCGTCGAGGACCTGGATGCCATCAACGCGCGCATCCACGAGCTGGGCGAGCTGACCCGGCGCTGGGGGCCGACGCTGCAGGACGTGATTGCATGGCGCGACAAGGCGACGTTCGAGGTCGAGGATCTGGACGCGTCTCCTGAGAAGGTCGCCCAGCTGCAGGACGAGCGCGAAGCCGCATTCGACCGAGCCCTGCAGGATGCCGGGGCGCTGAGCGAGGCGCGACGGGCCGCGGCGCAGTCGCTGGCCGCCACCGTCACCAACGAGCTGTCGTCGCTGGCCATGGCCGGGGCGCGGCTCGATATCCGCGTCACGGATCGCGGGGAAGAGGCGGTACCCGTATCCGATTCCGCCGGCGAGGCCTCGACATGGCCGCTGGGCGCGAACGGCCGCGATGACATCGAATTCCTGTTCACGCCGTTCCCTGGATCCCCGCAGCTGCCGATGGGCAAAAGCGCTTCCGGCGGTGAGCTGAGCCGCCTGATGCTCGCATTGGAGCTCGCCGCCGCGGATCGGTGTTCGAGTGCGGCTCCCGCGGGCGAGGGCGGGCCGATGACGTTCATCTTCGACGAGGTCGACGCCGGTGTCGGCGGCAAGGCCGCAGTGGAGCTGGGGCGGCGTCTCGCCCGTCTCGCGCGGACCTCGCAGGTCATCGTTGTCACGCACCTGGCTCAGGTGGCCTCATGGGCGGACGCGCAGTTCGTCGTGACCAAGGGCTCCTCAGACGGCGGGCAGTCCGCGGTGACGACCACGGTCGCCGAGGTGCGCGGCGACGCGCGCGCCCATGAGATCGCCCGGATGCTGTCCGGCAGCGAATCCGAGGCGTCGCTCGACCACGCGCGCGAGCTGTTGGCATCATCGTCGCTGACATAGCCGGGACGGCCAGCGCACACATACGGACCGGATAACCGGCAATAGCGGAAGGAACATCATGGACGACAACCACGGCAAGGCGGCAATCTTCGATCTTGACGGAACGTTGCTGGATTCCATGGGCGTATGGGATCAGGTCGACATCGATTTCCTCGCCAAACGGGGCATCGAGGTCCCTGCCGACTACATGGGCAAAGTGGCGGCGATGCAGTTCCGGCAGATCGCCGAATACACGATCGCCCGATTTGGCCTGCCTGACACGCCCGAGGCGCTGATGCAGGAGTGGGATGACATGGCGCGCGTCGCCTATTCGACGGTGGTGGAGGCCAAGCCGCATGCGGTCGAATACCTGTCGTATCTCAAGCGGTCGGGTGCGAAGCTGGCCGTCGCCACGTCCCTGCCGCCGGCGTTGCGCGAGCCGGCGATGAAGCACGTCGGCATTTTCGACTATTTCGACCAGATTGTCAGCGTCGACGATGCGAACAATGTCGGCAAGGACCGTCCCGACGTGTTCCTTCTGGCCGCCGGCCGTCTGGGCGTGGTGCCGGAGCAGTGCACGGTGTTCGAGGATCTGCTGGTGGCGATGCGGTCCGCCAAGTCCGTCGGCATGCGGGTATGGGCGATCCATGATGATTCTTCTGACGGGGACTGGCCGGATATCTGCGGTCTCGCCGACGGCGTGCTGTTTGATTTCAGCGAGGCGCCGCGCAGTCTGTGAACCGACGCGCAACTGTTATGCTCTCGACCTTGACAGTTGTCCATAAGTGTTCTACTGTTATACGTAACAGTAGAACAGTAATCCGGCTGTGATACTGGAGACACATGGAAAGGGGCATAGATGAAACTGATCATCTCATCCGTGTCCGGAGAACCCATCTACGAGCAAATCAAGAACCAGATTCGCAGCGCCGTGATGAGCGGCGAGCTTGAGGCGGGGGAGGCCTTGCCTTCGCTGCGCAAACTCGCCAAGGAACTGCGCGTCTCCGTGCTCACCGTCACCAGGGCGTACAACGAACTGGCCGATGAGGGCGTGGTGCAGAACCTCCAGGGCAAAGGCACCTTCGTGATGGACAAGGGCAACGAGCTGATGCGACGTCAGCTCGAAACCCAGGTCCGCGAAAACCTGGCCGAGGCGATACGCGCGGCCAAAGCCGCCGACATCGCGCTGAGTGAACTGGGCCGCATGCTCGAAGACGAGTACCGCAAGCAGTGAGTGCCGGCATTGGCCGGCAACCTGCGAACACCGTGGCGTCGCTGTGATACGCGAGGCCACGGGACGAGAGAGTTTCCCAAAAAAGGACCATAGCCATGCCCACCATATCCGAACCCGACACGATGGCCCTTGCGGTCACCGGCGTCACCAAGCACTACGACTCCGGCTTCGTGCTGGACGACGTGACCTTCGACCTGCCCAAGGGCTACATCATGGGGCTGATCGGCCCGAACGGCGCCGGAAAATCCACGCTGATCAAGCTGATCCTCAACATGATCCGACGGGACCACGGCAGCATCTAGGTGCTCGGCCTCGACAACATCATTGACGAGGAGGCCGTCAAGGAACGGCTGGGCGTCGTGTTCGACTCCAGCTACCTGTACGAACAGTGGAAGGTCTCGAAGGTCGAGCGCATCGTCGCCCCGCTCTACCCGGCATGGAACGGGGATCGGTATCGGCGGTACCTAGACGATTTCGGTCTCGGGGGAGCCCAGAACGGCAAGAAGAAGATCAAGGACCTTTCGAGGGGCATGCAGATGAAGCTGATGCTCGCCATCGCGTTGAGCTATGACGCCAAACTGCTCATCCTCGACGAGCCGACCAGCGGACTCGACGTGCTCGCCCGCGACGAACTCATGGACATGTTGCATGCCTACATCGAGGACGGCGAGCATTCGGTGCTGTTCAGCACCCATATCACCGTCGACCTCGAACGTGCGGCCGACTTCATCGCCTACATCACTGGTGGAAGGCTCTACTACACCGGGCCGAAGGACGAATTCGAGGAATCGTTCCGTATAGTCAAGGGCGGGCCGGGCGAGTTGGCCCAGCTGCCTGCCGGCGTGGTGCTTGGCTCGCACACATACCAGACCGGTTTCGATGCACTGGTGCGCTCCGACAGCCTCGGCATCGTCAGCGCAGCCGTCGCCGATATCGTCGTCGAGCCGGCCTCCATCGACGATATCATCCGCCTGACCAACGTCCGTGATTCCGTCGCGTCTTCGCCCGAGGCCGCGTCTGCACTCAAGGAGGTCGGCCATGGGAACGTTGACTGAGACCGTGCCATCCCGTGCCGTACGGGCACGGCGGGGAAATCGTGGGCTGGCGACCGCATTGCATCTGGACCTGGCGTATCTGCTGGGCGACGGCGCCATGCAATCATTCGCCTCGGTGCTGCTCGCACCGGTGTTTTCGATCATGTTCAACGGCGGGGCGTTCGTCGACGGCTTCGGTTTCCGGTTGGGCGTCGTCATGGCGGTGTTCTCGCCCGCCATGATGGTGCTGACCGTGCCGCTCATCGACATGCAGAGCGGGTATCGGCTGCGCGGGTTGGCGCCCGCATCGCGGCGGAACCAGATGGCCTCGCGGTACTTGATGGGACTGGCTCTGGCCGTGTACGGGGCCGTGGTGATTGCATTGATCGATGGGGTGCAGCCGCTTGTCCGCCGTGATTGGTCATTCACGGGCAATCTGTGGGTGGCCGGCGTGGGCGGTCTGGCCATCGTGCTGATTATTGCGGTGATCATGCCCGTTTCCTGTTTGTGGGACAAGATCATCGGACTGCAGATCACGGTGTGGGTGTTCTATGTCGTCACGTTGATCGGGGCGTTCATCCCGTCAGTCCTCCCCGTATCGATGATCGCCAAGGTGATGGGCGTGGTGGACGCCGTCGTCTCGCATCGTTTCTGGCTGTCCGCGATGCTGGTCGCGGTCTCCGCCGCGGCGTATGCGGTCTCGTATGCGATCGCCGTGCGCGTGTACAAGGCAAAGGAGTGGTGAGATGCGCTGGAGTTCCGTAGTGAGGCAGTGCAGGTTCGATTGCGTGCGAGTGGATTTGTTCGGGTTGTCCAACATGCTGTTCATGTTGCTGTTTCCCGTGCTGTCCTGCGTGGCCGCGCTGGTGCTGACCGTGACCGGCGCACCCGGACAGGTCGCCGTCAGCGTCTACGGCGGCGTATGCGGCATGGCTGCGGTGATGTCGTGGATGTCCGCCTTGAGCGTGAATGTTGCGGAGGAGAGCGGCGGTCATCGGGCCATGAACGGGATGATTCCCATCGCCCGTACGTCGCAGGTGGCCGGACGGTTCCTGTTTCTGCTGGTGACCTGCGCGATGTGGACCGTGGACGTGATGGCATGCAGCGTCTTCTTCGCCTTCGGCGACATGATGGATTCCGGCTGGGCCGGTGCCATGATACCGAGCGCCGTCATCATCGCGTTCTCCCTGATCGTCGGATCGATTCTGATGGCGTTTTCGTACCGGTTCACGTTCCGGGCGATGATGCGGATATTCGTTGTGGTCATAGTCGGGCTGTATGCACTCGTCGCGTTGCTGTCCAGATTGCCGTTTGATTGGCAGGGCTTGCTGCAAGGCGTCGCGGATTTCATGAGCGTATGGTGGCGTGCCGCTCTGATTGCCGTCGTGCTGTGCGTGGGCGTCTACTGCATCTCCGCCGCTCTGGCCATCCGCTTCTACCGCGCCAAAGAGCTGTAAGCCCCTTTATGCCCCTGCTGGCGGGCTGAGCTGTTACAGCGCTTGGGCGGCCTTTTCGACGTAATCCTCCATGCCGTCGATGGGCACGACGTCCTTGAAACGTACATCGGCGGTCTCAAGTCCACGCAGGGCGGCCGGAGCGGTGGCGCCGGTCTCGCGAGACAGCACATCCATGCATTCGAAATCGGTGCCGTCGGCATCCAGGCCCAGTGCCTCGTTGACCACGCGCGGGAACTTGTAGGGGCTCGCAGTCGACAGGATCACGCGCGGGGTCAACGGGTCGCGCGGCATTTGCTGAGCCACGAAGTACGCGCACGCCGTGTGCGGGTCGATCACGTAGCGGTTCTTCTTCCAGCAGTCGGCGATCATCTCACGCACCTGGTTCTCGTCGGCCCAGCCGCAGCCGAACAGCTGGCGGATCTTCGCGAGCAGCGGCTCCGGAACCTCGTACGTGCCCCACTGGCTGAGGTCATTCATCAGCATGGAGATCAGACGGGTGTCGCCCTCGGACATGTAGTACAGCATGCGCTCCAGGTTCGAGGAGATGAGGATGTCCATCGACGGGCTGATCGTCTGGAAGAACGGACGCTGACGGTTGTACGTGCCGGTGGTCAGGAAGTCGAACAGCACGTTGTTCTTGTCGGAGGCGACCACGAGGTGCTTGACCGGCAGACCGAGCATCTTCGCGTAGTAGCCGGCGAGGATGTCGCCGAAGTTGCCGGTCGGAACGACGAACTCGACCTCGTCGCCCACGTTGATGACTTGGTTCTCCAGCAGCTGCGCGTAAGCGGAGAAGTAGTAGACGACCTGCGGTACGAGACGGCCCACGTTGATGGAGTTCGCAGAGGAGAGCACGACGTGCGAGTCGGCGGCGAGCTTCGCGGCGAGCTCCTTGTCGCCGAAGATGCGCTTGACGGCGGACTGCGCGTCGTCGAAGTTGCCCTCGACCGCGCACACGTTCACGTTCGCGCCGGCCTGCGTGCTCATCTGCAGCTCCTGAACCTGGCTCACCTTGCCCTGCGGGTAGAAGACGGTGATCGCGGTGCCGGGCGCGTCTGCGAATCCGGCCAGCGCGGCCTTGCCGGTGTCGCCGGAGGTGGCGGTCAGGATCATGATCTTCTCGTCGGTGTCGCCGTCCGCCGGCGTCGTGTGCGCCATGAAACGGGGGAGGATCTGCAGCGCAACGTCCTTGAACGCGGAGGTCGGGCCGTTGAACAGTTCGAGGATGTAGTCGTCGCCGAGCGGCTTCAGGGGCGTGATGCGCCTGTCGGACCACTGCTCGCCGTAAGCGTCGGCGATGCACTGCGCGAGCTCGGCCTCGGTGAAGTCCGGCAGCAGCGCACCGAGCACCTCGGCGGCGATCTGCTGATACGGCTTGCCCGTCAGGGAAGCGATGTCCACCTTCGTCTCGCCCAGGGAATCGGTCACGAACAGGCCGCCGTCGTCGGCGATGCCCTTGCGGATGGCCTGCTTGGAGGTAAGTGAGTCGGTGGTGCTGCGCGTGCTGTGGAACGTGGTCACTGGTAATCCTTGCGTTGCTGCTGAATGGGATGAAGTTCGGCTCAAGTCTACCGTCAGGCGTGGGCATGGCGGCGGCGGGTACCGCATACTGGCATGGACCCCGGCGTGCGTCGCGGCCGCAGGACACGTGCCCCCATATTGACATGATGACACGAATGCCCCGCAAAGCTCGCAATCTGCGTTATTCTGGGCTTTATGACGAAAGATGAATTGAACGGCGAGGTGTTCTCCGGCGTCTGCGCGAAAGCCGACGCCGCCGCACGCGCCCAATCTGATCTGGCGCAGGCCGACACCCAGGTGAAAAACGCCCTGCTGCACGCGATCGCCGATGCGCTGGACGCCGACGCCTCGACCATCGCCGCCGCCAACGGGCAGGACATGCAGGCCGCAGCCGCTCGCGGCATGGACGCCGGGAAGCTCGACCGTCTCCGGTTCGACGAGCCGCGCATCGCCGTCAGCGCCGAAGGTGTTCGCCACGTGGCCTCGCTGCCCGATCCGGTCGGCGAGATCGAGCGCGGATACACGCTGGAGAACGGGCTGCGGCTCAATCAGGTGCACGTGCCCATCGGCGTTATCGGCATGATCTACGAAGCCCGGCCGAACGTGACCGTGGATGTGGCCAGCCTGTGCCTCAAATCCGGCAACGCCGCCATATTGCGCGGAGGGCACGATGCAGAGCGCACGAACGCGGCGACAATGGCGGTGATCCACGACGCGCTCGCCGCGAACGGATTCGACCCGTCGCTGATCGACACCGTCGACGAATACGGACGCGAGGGCGCCACGGCGATGATGGAGGCACGCGGCCACATCGACGTGCTGATCCCGCGCGGCGGAGCCGGACTCATCCAGGCCGTCGTACGCAATTCCAAAGTGCCGGTCATCGAGACCGGAGCCGGCAACGTCCATATCTATGTCGACCGCAGCGGCGACCTCGACAAGGCGATCCCCATCATCATCAACGCGAAGACGCAGCGCGTCGGCGTATGCAACGCCGCCGAAAAGCTGCTGGTCCACCGCGACGTGGCCGAACGGTTCCTGCCGGCCGCGGCGAAGGCGCTCGCCGACAAGGGTGTCGAGCTGCACGCCGACGAGCGGGCGTTCGCCATCATCGAGGCGGCCGGCATCCCAAGCCTCGCCATGAAGCACGCCACGGACCAGGATTGGGACACCGAATATCTGGCGCTCACCATGGGGGTCAAGGTCGTCGATTCGCTCGACGAGGCCATCGACAGCATCAACATGCATTCCACCGGCCACACCGAGTCGATCATCTCCGAGGACTACTCCGCGATAGAAACGTTCGCCAAGCGCATCGACTCGGCCGTCGTCATGGTCAACGCCTCCACCCGTTTCACCGACGGAGGGGTGTTCGGCTTCGGCGCGGAGCTCGGCATCTCCACGCAGAAGATGCACGCCCGCGGCCCGATGGGACTCAAAGAGATGACCACCACGAAATGGATCGGCTACGGAACGGGGCAGGTGCGAGCATGAGCGAGGAACGAACGGTGATTTCCACCATCCGGGACGATATCGATCTCAACGACCAGACATTGGGCCTGAAGATTGCCGCGGAACGGCTCAGCATCGTCCGCTATGTGTTTCTGGTGCAGATCGAGGATGGCATCGCCTCGGCCAGCCAGCGGGCATCGCTGGAATATGCCGACGCCGTGCTCATCGGCTGGCCGGAGACCGACTCCCCGGAAGTCGTGGAACTGGACGCGGCGAAGCTGAAGACGGTGCGCGAACAGATGGGCATGATGGAGCAGTACATCCGCCGCTTCAGCGCCATGGAACGCAAGGGCGACGTCGACGGCATGACCGACACGCTGATCCGTATCACCGAGCGCGTCGCCGAAGTGCGCAGGCTGTACCAGCCCGGCTTCCCCCTGCCCACGTTCGCCGAGATCCGCCGCGTCGTGCAGGACGAATGGGACGAGGACATGGGCAAGATCGACCCGCAGGAGGCCAACACCACCGCGGACCAGGGCAAGCGCGAGACGGACGAGGCGGACAGCCAGCCGGAGGTCTCGGAGGCATGACGACGCGAAGGCCGCCGCAGGAGGCAAGCCCATTGGCCGCAGAAGCCGACCCCTCGCCCGAAATCCAATATCTCGTCGAGTCGGAGCGCCGCATGTCGGACCTGTCATCCGAAAAACCGGACGGAGCCAAGCGGTTCTCCACGCGCGGCAACTGGCACATGCGCCCGCGCGTCGGCATCATGGGCGGAACCTTCGACCCGATCCACAACGGCCACCTGGTCGCCGCCTCGGAGGTGGCCTGGGTGTATGACCTCGACGAGGTGATTTTCGTGCCGACCGGCCGGCCGGTCTTCAAGCTCGACAAGCAGGTCACCAACGCCGAGGACCGTTATCTGATGACGGTGATCGCCACCGCGTCGAACCCGAAATTCACCGTGTCCCGCGTCGACATCGACCGGCCGGGCGTCACCTACACCATCGATACGCTGCGCGACCTGCGCTCGCAGCATCCCGACGCCGAGCTGTTCTTCATCACCGGCGCCGACGCGGTGGCGGAGATCATGGAGTGGAAGGACGCCGAACAGATGTGGGATCTGGCGCATTTCGTAGCGGTCACACGGCCCGGCTACTCGTCGCCACAGGGGGTGCGGCTGCCCGACGGCAAGGTGGACACGCTGGAGATCCCGGCGCTGGCCATATCCTCCACCGATGTGCGCCGGCGCGCGACGCACGGCGAGCCGGTATGGTACCTCGTCCCTGACGGCGTCGTGCAGTACATCGGCAAGCACGGCCTGTACCGCAGGCGTTCCGGCTGACCGGGACACGCCGGCGAGTCGTGCCGGGAACGCTAACGGAACATGAACCGGGGCTGGCCTGCATGTGACATGCGGTCGGTGTGCACGGTTACTATGACATTGTCCACTTCAGCGAAACACAAACGTTTGGAGACATGGTGAGTGCAATCCTCGAAGGAAAGCCCGATAAAAACCTCATCCTCGTGACCGGTCGTACGCATCCGAAGCTTGCCTCGGACGTCGCCGAACAGCTTGGCATCGACATACTGGAGACCACCGCATACGATTTCGCCAACGGCGAGATGTACGTGCGCTACACCGAATCGGTGCGCGGCGCGGACGTGTTCGTGCTGCAGACCCACGCGGATCTGGTCAACAAGTCGATAATGGAACAGCTCATCATGATCGATGCGTTGAAGCGTGCCTCCGCGCGTTCCATCACCGCGGTATGCCCGCTGCTGGGCTACTCCCGTCAGGACAAGAAGCATCGCGGACGCGAGCCCATCTCCTGCCGTCTGATCTTCGACCTGCTCAAGACCGCCGGTGCCGACCGCATCATGAGCGTCGACCTGCACGCCGCGCAGTCCCAGGGCTTCTTCGACGGCCCGGTCGACCACCTGATCGCTATGCCGGTGCTGGTGGACTACATCCGCGATCGGTTCTCCAACGAGCTGGGCAACGTCGCGGTCGTCTCCCCGGATGCCGGCCGCATCCGCGTGGCCGAGCAGTGGGCGCAACGCCTCGGCGGCGGCCCGCTCGCCTTCGTGCACAAGACTCGTGACATCACGCGCCCGAACAAGGCGGTCGCCAACCGTGTGGTCGGCGATGTCAAGGGCAAGGACTGCGTGCTCGTCGACGACCTGATCGACACCGCCGGCACCATCGCCGGAGCCTGCCACGTGCTGCGTGACGCGGGCGCCAAGTCCGTGACCGTGGTCGCCACGCACGGCGTGCTGTCCGGTCCGGCCGTGGACCGTCTCAAGAACTGCGGCGCCAGCGAGATCGTGCTCACCGACACGGTGCCGATTCCCGAAGAGAAGCGCTGGGACGGCCTGACCGTGCTGTCGATCGCGCCTCTGCTCGCCAGCGCCATCCGCGCGGTGTTCGAGGACGGTTCCGTCGCGGAGCTCTTCGACACGTACCCCGAGCACCACGGGCAGGGCTTCCTGTTCGCATGAGCTTCGATTTGACGAAGTCGCGAGGTATGGCATAATAAAAACTTGGCGGGTTCACCGCCATTCCCCCATGGTGTAATGGCAGCACACGGGTCTTTGGAACCCTTTGTCTTGGTTCGAGTCCAGGTGGGGGAACTTTCGCGCCCGGTTCCGCGGCAATCCGCGGCCGGGCAGCAATCCTGCAGTCGGCAGAGAACTGGAGTCGCACCGAAATGGCACTATCCGCCGCAATCATCCTCGCCGCAGGTGAGGGAACACGCATGCGTTCGTCCAAGCCGAAGGTCCTGCACGAATTCGCGGGCAAGACCTTCCTCCAGCGCGTCATGGCATCAGTCGGACATCTGGAGCCCGAGACGCTGGCCGTCGTCGTGCACTATCAGGCCGACCGCGTCTCCGAGGCGGCACGGTCCTACGACGCGAACGTCGACATCGTCAACCAGGACGACATCCCCGGCACCGGCCGCGCGGTCCAGTGCGCGATGGCGCAGCTGACCCAGGAACGCAACCTGCATGGCTCGGTGCTGATCGCCGCGTCCGACATGCCACTGCTCGACTCCGTCACGTTGAAGAAGCTCGTGGCGTTCCACGAGCAGAGCGGCGACGGCGCCACCGTGCTGACCACGATCCTCGACAACCCGACCGGATACGGCCGCATCATCCGCGACCGTGACGGCCACGTGCTGCGCATCGTCGAGCAGAAGGACGCCAACCGGAGCGAACTCGCGGTGCAGGAGGTGAACACGTCCGTGTACGTGTTCGACGCCGATCTGCTTGCCGAGGCCATCGCGAACCTCGACAACCACAACGCGCAGGGCGAGTTCTATCTCACCGACGCGCTGGAGACCGCGAAGACGCGCGGCACGGTCGGGGCGTTCGCCGCGCCCGACCCGCTGAGCGTCGAAGGCGTGAACGACCGCCTGCAGCTCGCCGCGCTGTCGAAGGCGCACAACCGTCGCGTATGCGAGTACTGGATGCTCAACGGCGTGACGATCCTCGACCCCGACACCACGTGGATCGAAGACGACGTCGAACTCGCGCAGGACGTGACTGTGCTGCCCGGATCGTTCCTCAAAGGCCACACCGTGATCGGTCAGAACGCGGTCGTGGGTCCATACACAACGTTGATCGACGCGACCGTGGACGCCGAGGCCGTCGTCGAACGCTCCCGCGTGCAGGGCTCGCATATCGGGCGTGCCGCGAACATCGGCCCGTGGACCTACATGCGGCCGGGCAACGAGCTGGGCGAGGAGACCAAGGCCGGAGCGTTCGTCGAGATGAAGAAGGCGCACATCGGCAACGGCACCAAGGTGCCGCATCTGAGTTATGTGGGCGACGCCGAACTCGGCGAGCACACCAACATCGGCGGTGGCACGATCACCGCCAACTATGACGGCGTGCACAAGAACCGCACGCACATCGGCTCGAACGTGCACGTCGGCGCCGGCAACCTGTTCGTCGCGCCGGTCGAGGTCGGCGACGGCGTCACCACCGGTGCCGGTTCGGTCATCCGCCACGCCGTGCCGGACGATTCGATGGTCTATTCCGAAAACACACAACACATCGTCGAGGGCTGGAAGCCCGCTTGGGAGCGTTGATCCAATGACAGCAGTCCAGAGTTCCATTGATGCCGTGCGCGTCGCCGCAGTCGCGGCCGACCGCATGAAAGCCGCCGACATCGAGGCGTTCGATGTCAGCGACCTGCTCGCCATCACCGACATCATGATGGTCGCCACCGCCATGAACGAGCGCCAGGTGATCGGCGTCGCGGAAGAGGTCGAGAAGGACGTGTACCTCAAGTGCGGGCATCTGTCCCCGCGCTCGCGCGAAGGCGTCGACGAAGGACAGTGGGTGCTGCTGGACTACGGCGATTTCATCATCCACATCATGCATCAGGACGCGCGAGAGTACTATCGCCTCGAACGGCTGTGGCGTGACTGCCCCGTCGTCGAGCTGCCTCTCGAACACCCCGAGACGACGGGCGACGAATCCGCCGACAACGGCAGTGACGGTGACGATGCCGGCGAAGCTGATGAGTGATGTCTCCTCGCCGCAGACGATGCCGGAGCACGTCCGCTCCATCACGCTGATACGGCATGGGCGCACCTCATACAACGCCCGGCATTGCTTCCAGGGGCAGATTGACATCCCCTTGGATGAGATCGGCGAATGGCAGGTCAGGCAGACCGCGCAGGCACTGCGCTCCCTATACGTCGAATCGCACCCGGAACGCCGGCAGCTCGTCGTGGCATCCGACCTGAGTCGTGCCATGGCCACGGCGCACGCCTTCGCCGACCCGCTCGGACTGGTCGTGCACCCCGACGCCCGCGTGCGGGAGCGCAACTTCGGCGAATGGGAAGGCAAGGAGCTGGCCGAACTGGAGCGCGAATGCCCTGAGGACTACCGTGCATGGGCGGAATATCGCGGTGGCGAACTGCGGCATGGTGCCGAGACGAAGGCCGCCGTCGGCGAGCGAGGCCGCGCGGCATTGGAGGAATGGTCGTTCAGCGCCGGAGCCGACACGGATCTGTACGTGTTCTCGCATGGCTCATGGATCGCGCAGACCGTGCAGACCGTGCTGGGATTGGGGGCTATCCACCCCGATTTCGCCGACGTGGTCAGCATGGCCAACGCGCACTGGGTGCGGTTCGTCGCAGCCGACATGCCCGACGGCACGTTGCGGTGGCGGCTCGTCGACTACAATCATGGTCCGGCGCTCGCCGACACCGACCAGTGGGAGCATCCGGCCCTATAGCAGGCCCCTGATGCTGCGTTCTCCCCGTCCGTCCCTCTATCCGCCGTTCCCTGTACGCTGGCAGAGGACACATCGCGTCCCGAATGACGGGTTACGATGGAAGCATACCGTCATCGACAGCAGGAGGAGACCGATCATGGCCAAGAACATCGCAGACGGCGACATCATCTGGACGCAGCGCAAGCGCAACTGGTGCCGCACCCCGTTCACGTTCACCACGTACACTCTGACGGCCGACGAGCTGGCCACGCAGAGCGGTCTGCTGCATCAGAGCTTCGACACCGTCAAGCTGTTCCGCATCGTCGACATCACGATCTCGCGCACGCTGCTGCAGCGCATCTTCGGCTTGAGCACGATTCTCATCGACGCGATGGACCAGTCCACCGGCGGCAAGATCGTGCTGAAGAACATCATCGACGGTTTCGCCGTGCGCAAGGAACTGCAGCACGCGGTGGATGCCGCCCGCAATGTCAACCGCGTCAGCACCCGCGAGTTCATGGGCACCGGCGACGGCTACTACGGCGGCCCGGACGGACCCGACCTCGACGGGGACGGATACCCGGATTTCCCGGCCAGATGATCGCTGCGGCACACCCGGTCACGGGAAACGGGAACGGGTGTGCCGGATGAGGAGAATGCGATGAGCGGCTATGGCATGAGCGTCAACGACACGACCATCTGGTGGCAGGTGTATCCGCTGGGATTCACCGGCGCCCCGATACGCCCGTCCAACGAGGGCGAGCGGGCGTTGACGCCACGACTCGACGCCATCATCCCGTGGCTTGACTATCTCATCGACATGGGCGCGAACGGCCTACTGCTGGGGCCGGTGTTCGCGTCCGAGACCCACGGGTACGACACGGTCGACTACTATCGCATCGATTCTCGGCTCGGCGATGACGCTGCATTCGACAGGCTGATCGATGCATGCCGTAGCCGGGGCATCCGCGTGATGCTCGACGGCGTGTTCAACCATGTTGGGCGCTCGTTCCCGGCGTTTAGGGACGCGCTCGCCGGCCACGGCCACGAGTCGATGTTCCACATCACGCGAAATGCGGGCGGGGGAGTGGACTATCGCCGGTTCGAGGGGCACCCCGAACTGCCGGAACTCAATCATGACTCGGAAGAGGTCGTGCGGCTCGTCACCGATGTGATGCTGCATTGGCTGCGGCGTGGAGCCTCCGCATGGCGGCTGGACGCCGCCTACGCCGTGCCGCCGGCGTTCTGGACGCGTGTTCTGCCCGCCGTGCGGCGCGAATTCCCCGACGTGTGGATCATGGGCGAGGTGATTCATGGCGATTACCCCGCGATTGTCCGGCAATCCGGCATGGATTCACTCACCCAGTACGAGCTGTGGAAGGCGATTTGGAGTTCGCTCGAATCCGCGAACTTCTATGAACTGGATTGGAGCCTCAAACGGCACAATGAGTTTCTGGAGTCGTTCGCGCCGCAGACGTTCGTCGGCAACCATGACGTGACACGCATTGCCAGTCGTGTAGGAGATGCCGGAGCCTCCCTTGCGATGACCGTGCTGTTCACCGTCGGCGGCGTGCCGAGCATCTATTACGGCGACGAGCAGGCGTTTCGCGGCGTCAAGGAGGACCGCATGGGCGGCGATGACGCGGTGCGGCCGGCGTTCCCCGCATCGCCGGATGATTTGCCTGGCACGGGGGAGTGGATGTATCGCCTGATCCAAGGGCTGATCGGCATCCGCCGGCGCAATCCGTGGCTCACCCACGCCATGACGACGCCGGTGACGGTCGACAACAGGCGGTACGCCTATGATGCGGTCGGCCATGGCGGAGAGCGTTTGCATGTCGAGCTGTCGCTCGACCCGGCACCTCATGCGGTCGTCAGCGGCTCGGACGGCACGGTGCTCATGCGCGTGCAGCACGGCGACTGACGGTCATCCGCCGATTCCTCGGTGAATGGATGCCTATCTCGCTTTCAAGGGGTTGATTCGGTGACGCTGAAACATCTATCTGCGTTTCAAGGGGTTGCCGGCCAAGTATCCAAGCTCCAGGAACCGCATGACTTCAATGGCAATCCGGCCGGAATACTCCGGATATCGCAATCTGGCAACCCCCTGAAACGCAGATAGATGTTCCTTGAGTGTGGAATCAACCCCTCGAAAGCGAGAAAGCGGAGCGTTTTCTTTTGGTTGCCTGCCGGAGAGCGTGCGTAAACGAAAAAACCGGTCGAAATCGACCGGTTTCAATCTGTGGAGCTAAGGGGATTCGAACCCCTGACCCTCTCCATGCCATGGAGATGCGCTACCAGCTGCGCCATAGCCCCAAATTCAATTATCGGCTGCTTTTTGAGCCGATTGATAATTTACCTCAAGTCGGTATGAAAACCAAACTGGGCGTGTCGTACAGCCTCCGTCACCCGCGTCATCCGTCTCACCCGCCCAAAGTCCCATATGCGGCTGTTCTGGTGGGACTCCCGCGGGATAAGCGGCCGGATACGAGTGGACTGCTTGATGTCACGCCTAGTTGCCGGACTTGCCGGTGCCGGTGGAGCCGCCACCGGAGGAAGGACCCGATCCGGATCCCGACGACGACCCGCTCGACGAGGAGCCGGAGTCGGAACCGGAACCATTGGAACCGGAGTTGGAGCTTGATCCGTCGGAGCCGGAGTGGCCCGATCCGTTGCCGGTTCCGTTGCTGCCTGAGCCCGACCCGGAGGAGTCGGAGCCTGAGGAGTTTCCGTTGCCGGTTCCGGTGGAGTCGGAGCCGTTGCTCCCGTTCGAGCCATTTGATCCGTTGGAGCTGGGAGACCCGTTCGACGAGGAGGAGTCAGAACCGTTGCCCTGAGTGGAATTGGTCGATCCATTGCCACTGTTGGTCGAGCTGTTGCTGTCGCCCGTCGAGTCCTTGCCGGTCGAATCGGTGCCGTCCTTCGTTGTCGAATCCTTGGTGTCGCTGTTGCCGTCGGTCGTGTCGTCCTGCGGTGCCTGCTGCTTGGGTTCGGTCGGGGTGTTCGACTGGCGCACCCAGTCGCGGACCACAGTATCGGTTCCCTGACCTTGGGTGATGGCGAGGATGACGCCGGCGGTCGCGCCTACCGCCACCAGGGCGCTGACGACGGCGACGATGATGGCGGTGCGCTTGTTGCGCTTCGCCCGATCGGCCTCTGACCTGAAGGTAGCGGACCTGGAGGCCGTGAATCTGGCTGCGGCAGGCCGGGCGGACGTGCGCATGCCGCTTGGCGTGGCGGCGCGGGCCGAGGACGGTGGCGCCGGCACGGGGGGCATCCCGCTCGCAATCGTCGCATCGGCGTCCACCGGGGCGTTGCCGATCAGTTGCGTCTCATCGCCGTGCGACAGCCGCCGTGCGGCGTCCGAGGCGACGGTCCGCGGACCGTGACCGAGCTCGTGTGATGCGGGGGCCGGCAGCGCCACCGGATTGGCGATGATCGCTGTATGGTCCTGCGCATTGGCGTCGGTGGAAGCGGTTGTATCCGTATCAGCCGCCGTCTCCGTAGCGCCGTCGTCCTCGTCGCCCGTCGTCCCCGCGACATCCTGCAGTTTCCGGCCGGATTCGTGCAGTACGTTCTGATAGATCTGTGACGAGACCGCCGACACAATCGAACCGATCGCCACGCCGATCGCCGAACCGGCGATGCCGATTTTCGCCGATAACAGGAACGAGGTGACCGCCGCCAACGCGCCTGCCGCGATAGACGACAGCGAAATTCCCTTGAAAAAGTTCTTCATGTTGAACGACGCTAGCGGTTCCTTCTCGAACTTGACTTATCTTGCGGCGAAAAATGCTGAAAAATTACACGGTTATAGCTGAATCTGCACAATCGTGCGACTGATTCGGGAGAACGGCCATGCCGGCCCGGTCGAATCAGCGGACGCCGATATCAGTATGGCCGGAGCCGACCTCGAAATGATACCGTGCGATGCCTAGGCAGATATCGGCCTGAACGCCCTCCAAAGGCTGCGCGAGAACCGTCTTGCCGTCCTCCAGCAGGGTGAAGCGCACCGGCTGCTTACCCAATGCGCTCGGAGCCAGCGCCACCGCGCGAAGCCCCGACAGGAACCAATCCGGAGCGCCGGAGAGGTCGCCGTTCTCCACGGCCCCGAGCTCTTCCAAAGGCTTGCTGCGATGTGCCCGGCCCGGTCTGTTGCCATACCCCAAGGCTAGGGCGGCGGGCATGCGCTCGCCCTCGCCTAGCCGCCAGCGTCCGTCATGGTCGTGCGTCTCGTGCAACACCACCCAACTTGAGTCCATCCCCAGCTGCGTCGCCGTCAGGGCAAGGCGCTCGCCGTAATAGCCGACCTTGCGGTCCAGCTGTGCCGGGTCCTCGTCGTCGGAGCCGATCAGGGCGATGCAATAGCGGACGTTCTTGAAGCGACCATAATGGGTCGGGCATCCCCCGAACGCATCCGTGTCGTCCTGCACCAGCTGGACGTCGAGCCCGCCGTCGGCGTTCGCCGCGTCCACGGCCTCATTCAGCGCGCGAAGCGTATCGTCATCGATGGGCCGGTCGCTGAAATCGCGGACCGCGTGGCGCCGCTCCATTGCCTCGACGATGTTCATACATATTCTCCTTATACAGGCTTGCGCTGCCGCTCGACGCCGTCCATAATGAAGACGATGACGGGCCGCGATGAGGACGGTGGCTTCACCCAACATATTCCATCCAATATCCTAGCCACGGCGCGGGCCTGCGTGCATCGTGTCGTCCGTCGTTTGCCCGGATTCCCGGGCCGGGGGCCGCGCGCGGCCATCCGCCCGCGACGCCGGGCCCGGGATATGCGGGACGCACGACTATGGAGGGCGGAACGATTATGATTCGGCGATATCGTGTTTCGAACGGGAATGCCGCGGGCGGAAGCGGCGGAAACGGCCGCGAGGAAGGCCGAGAGGACGGTCGCGATGATGGCCGCAAGGCCAGTCGCGCGGTTGGCCGCGCGGTGGCCGCCGCGATGGTGGCGCTCCTGATCGTGTCCGCCGTTTTGGTGGGTTCATGGCTATGGTCGCGCCGCGACGGCATCATCAGCGGGGTGAAGGCGTTCGGCGTGAAGGCCTCGTCCATGTACTCGCACGCGCGAGAGCCCGACACGACGGTGATGCCGCCCGACGTGTCGCGGCGCAGGTATCCCGTGTTGACCAGCCCGGTGGATTTCAACGGCAACGGTGTGGACGACTATACGGACATCATGCGCGGGGCCCGCAAGGATGCGCTGGCGCACCCGGCATACGACGACGGCTACTACCAGGGCGGATACCCGCCCGCCGACCGCGGCGCCTGCGTCGATGTGGTGTGGCGCGCCTTCCGGAACGCGGGATACGACCTCAAGGCCATGGTCGATGCGGACATCGCCGCGGACCGCGCGTCCTATGCGTCGGTGGCCGCCAAACCCGACCCCAACATCGACTTTCGCCGTACCGGGGTGCTCGACGTGTTCTTCGGCAAATACGGAATCACACTCACCAACGATGTCAACGATCATGCGCAATGGCAGCAGGGCGACATCGTCGTGTTCGACCGTGTCAAGCATATCGGCGTGATCTCCGACAAGCGGGACGCTGACGGGTTCTCCTACGTGCTGCACAATATGAATCAGCGGCAGCGTGAGAACGATTATCTTGCGTTCTCGCGCCGCATGGGCGTCACCGGCCACTACCGCTGGGACGCGTCTCGCGTGCCGAAATCCGTGTTGCGCGCGTGGAAGGGCTGAGACGCCGCGCGGCGCAGGTGAGATTATTCACAGTCGGCTGATTTCGCTATGAGGCCACAGGCGTTTGAAGTAGGCTGATATGTGGAATAACCAGTGTGACCATCACCAAACGAAAGGATCGTGCACTATGGCAACGCTCACCGCCGACATGAAGACGTTCATCGAAAACAACCTCGCGTGGATCACCACCGTCGACAAGGACGGCAACCTCGATCTCGGCCCGAAGATGTCGATGTTCGTGCTCGACGACAACCACCTCGCCTACCACGAGCGCACCGCCGGCCAGCACTACCGCAACCTGCAGGACGGCAGCCCGCTGGTCATCGCCGTCGCCAACCTGGCCGAGAAGAAGGGCTACCGCTTCCGCGGCACCGTGACCCTGCACACCGACGACATCTATGACGCTCAGGTCAAGGTCGCCGAGGAGAAGGGCACCAAGAAGCCCGCCGCCATCCCGGTGCTTGAGATCACCGAGATCCAGGACCTGTCCTCCGGCGCCACCGCAGGCAAGACCATCGACAAGGACTGACCGTCGACAGGTGCCGGTCGTCGGCGAGACCGATGACCGGCATGTGACCAGAAAGGCGCGGTTCGGGCGATGCATGCCCGAACCGCGCCTTTCTGGTCTTTCGATACCGGCTTTCGTGCAACGCTGTCGGCTGCGGCCGGCAGCGGAACGGCGACGGAGGGCCGGCGACGGCTTGATGTCAGCGGATGCGGTAACGATGCCCCCGCTGCGTGATGAAGAATCCCATGCGCCGCATCTTGCGCGTCAATGAGTAGAGCGTGCCGTCCATGATGTCACGCTGCTCGAAGATGCCCGTGCCGCAGACCTTCTCCAGCAGCTCGTCGAAGCTGAGGAATTCGCCGTTCGCCCGGATCAGCGTCTCCAGTGTCGTGTATTCGCGCGCAGACAGCGCCAGCGGCTGCTTGCCGCTGCGATAGAACGCCTGCCGATTGCGCGTGTCGAGCATGAGGTCGCCGTGGATGAGCGTGGTCTCGTCCGCGGCTCCGCCGGATTCCAGCGCGTGCACGTAAGACAGCAGTTCGGCGTCCGAGAACGGCTTGACGATCGTTTCATCCGCGTGAATGGGCGGGACGCTGGAAGCGCCGTCCAGAGACGATGGGGGCGCGGCCGGCCGGGCGGCCTGCCCGTCGGCCTTGTCCCGGCCTGTTTTGCGGATCGTCGGCAACGGGGTCTGCCGTCTGACCTGCGGCGTGTCGTCCGGGTTCGCCTTCGGCGTGCGCGGGGGAGTGGAAAGCAGCAGCGTGCGCGGTCGCACGGCCGTGCCGGTGCCGTCGCCGGCCTTGCCGTCCATGAGCCGGGACAGGCTCCGTCTGGTCTCATCCAACAGATCATGCGCAGACAGGTCGTCGATGATGACCAGATCCACTGGTGTGCCGTGCGGCCATGCGCCGGCGAGCGAATCGACATCCGACGCGGCAGACACCGTGTGCCGGGCGGATTCCAGCGTGCCTTTCACCGCGGAAGCCAACGCCGGATCGCTGGTCACGAAAAGAATGTCCATTGCGCCTCCTGCCTATGTAGCTACTCCCCACTGTAGCCCGTCGCCGTGTGTTCGGGTGACCGGTCGTCACAATATGGGGCGCCGGGGGGGCCGAGGAGGACACCCGCCCGGGCCCCGGCCGGCCCTCGCCGCGTTTCCCGTGCTTCCCTTTTCTGCGGTTCTCTTCTCCTTCCTGAGGATGAATGCCGCCCGTCGTGGCCGAAGCGCTCGTCGTCCATATCGGTCTCATGGCGGATGGCCCGGCGGCCTGCGACTCGGCTACAGTGAAACCAACAGGGGAGGAGCAGACGATATGGGATTCTTCGAGAGCTTTTCGGCGCCGTTCATGATGTCGGTGGCGTTATGGCCGCTGGTGTCGTTCATCGTGACCGTGCCCGTGCTGGCCATGCTGTACCACCGGGACAACCGGCTCGGCTTCGGTGCGGCGCTGTCGGCGTACGCGACGGTGCTGTATCTGATCGGCCTGCTGTGCTTCACGCTGTATCCGATGCCGGACGATCCCGCAGCGTACTGCGCCACCCACCATCTGCATCCGCAGCTCAATCCGTTGCAGTTCATCGGTGATATCCGCGCCGACGGGCTGACGGCGATCCTGCAGATCGTGATGAACGTGGTGTTCTTCGTCCCTCTCGGCTTCATCATGAAACGGGTGTTCCGCTGGAAATTCGCGGTCGCCCTGCCGGTCGGCTTTCTCGCGTCGCTGCTTGTCGAGACGATGCAGCTGACGGGGGTGATGGGTGTGTTTCCCTGCTCGTATCGTCTGTTTGACGTGGACGATCTGATATGGAACACGTCGGGCGCCGTGATCGGATACGGTTGCGCCATGCTGTTCGACCGGCTGTTCCCGCCGCGGCGCACGGATATGCAGACGGTCACCCGGCCGGGGTTCGTGCGTCGTTTCGTGGCATTCCTCATCGACATGGGACTGGTCGTGGTGTGCGCGACCCCTGTGGGCGCCGCCGCGATGGTGCTGGTCACGATGATTTCGGGCCGTCCTGGCGCCGACGTGCAGCGGATGCGGCTGCTCGGCCCGCTCGGGTTCGGGGACATCGCGATGCTGGTTATGCTGGTGCTGTTCGAATGGGTGATTCCGTGGTTCAGACAAGGCCGCACTCTCGGCGGCAGCTACACGCATATGACCTGCGAGACCACGCCGAGGAGCGGCGCTCGCCGCGTGGCGTTCTATGCGGCGCGGTTCGCCGCGATATGCTGCGTGGTGTTCTGCGGGCGCGTGCCGTGGGCGGGCACGGTGATATTGGTCATGGGCGTGTTCTGGCTGGTCCGCAGACAGATGCCGTACGACTTGATTTGACGTCGCTCGCCGCGTCGTCGGTCCAGCTTTCCGGGACAATGGAATCATGAGCAACAACATACTTGTCATCACCAGCAACCCCGAAAAGGACAGCATGACGGATGCCGTGGGTGCGGCATTCGCGGCGGGCGCCGTCGAGCGCGGCGCGTCGGCGGACGTGCTGGACCTGTACGATGAAGGATTCAATCCCGTGTATTCTGCGGCCGACCGGGCCCATTATCTCGGCCATGCCCCGATGCCCGAGGACGTCGTGCCTATCCAGCGCCGGCTCGCTCAGGCGGATGTAATCGCCCTGGTGTTCCCGATCTACTGGTATACGATGCCGGCGATGGTCAAGGGACTGTTCGACCGCGTGATCTGCCGCGGGTTCGCCTATCATCCGGACGGCACCCCCGGCGCGCTCGCGGACAAGACGGTGCGGGTCATCATGCTGACCGGCGGCTCGCGGCAATGGTATGAGTCCGACGGCATCGGCGAGTCGTTGGACAATCAGATCTGCTGGCAGACCTTCGCCAAGTACTGCGGGGTGAAGGACGTCGAGCTGGTGTACGTCGACAACCTGTCCATGGGCGACGATTCGTCCGACAAGCGTAAGGCCGCCGCGGCCCAACTCGAAGGCATCCGTCAACTGGGCGCCAGCCTGGCGTGACGCCCATAAGCCATCACCGCCGAACGAGCCGGCGGCCGATATATGGTGCCGCTCGACCCGCGGTGGCTCTCACACGCGCATGTTCGGGAAATGCAGGCGCATGAAGTCGTCATCGAAAGCCGCCCGATATGCTGCGCGAACCAGTTGTCGAACACCGCGCCGTTGGCGCGCTGCCCGTACAGGAAGATCGCGGGCGGCGTGACCACGGAGTCGATGAGAATCCACGCCAGCAGTATGGTCGCGAGCCGCGTGTGCCACGTGTCGTCGATGAGATGCACGAGCCACAGGACGAGCGGCAGGATGAAACGGACGATCAGATAGCACAACAGCCCCCAGAACAGCATGAACGGGACGGTGGTGCGCCCGCCGATGTTCAGCGGCTCGTTCGCATAGTTCCATGACCGGCTGCCCAGCAGATACTGTTGGATCAGACTCATCGCGAACTCCAGCATGCCGCCGGCGAGACCGCCGACCAGCACGACCTTCCACCCCAGGTCGATACGGCACAGCGCGATGACGATGGCCAACGCGGAGACCGTACACGTAGTTGAAGGGGGTGAGGATCGATCCGTTGCGGTACTCGAACATGCCTTTGGCCTGGTATGCCCAGATGGTCTTGTGCACGGTGCCGATCAGGCCTGCGAGCGCGTAGACGAACACACAATCCGCCCAGTCGCGAGGGCGGGGCTACCTGCCCAAGAGCTTCGCGTCCATCGACCGCAAGACCGGCAAGCCGAAGACGGCGAACATCGTGCTCGCCATCGCGGCCGAGCTCGTCATCATCGGATTGCAGGTGCTGCCGTTCTCCCCGGCCGCGCTCAAACCCGCATCATGGGTGATCGTGGTGGTGTGGATCGTGCTGGGACTGGCGTTGCGCCTGATGAGCCTGCGCTCCCGGCGCGAGTGGCGCATCGCCGTCGCCGCCCGCAAGCCGCAGGTAATCGCGGTCGTGGGATTTGCGTCGGGGTACGAACCGGCTGATGACGGAAACGCCCTTGCCGCGATTCCTCACATAGATGAACCCGATGACGGAGAACACGACCGCGCCGATGAAATTGACGATGAGATCCTCCATCGTGTCGATCAGGCCGATGTCAAGATAGCCGCCAAGGCCGAGGTCGCGCCCATTGACCGCCACCTGCGTGATGTCGTTGATATGAATGGCGTGATTGGCGTGGGCCGGATCGAGCATCACTGAGCTGATCGAATGCACGACGGCGTCCTTCTGCATGTCGAATCCGAACATCATGTCCATCGAGAATTCGAAGAACTCCCAGACCACGCCGATCGTCATCGAGAAGCAGAACGACACAATCGCCAGGTATAGCGGCGACAGCTCGAACTTCACACGGTCCGAACGGTTGAGCAGGTCGACCAGCGAAAAGCCGATGGCGGCCGCGAGGAAGCCGTTCATCGTGTGCAGCACCGTGTCCCAGAACGGGAAGATCTCATAGAACGAGCTGATCTCGCCCAGGATCTCAGCCGCGAACACGAACACCAATACGATGACCTCAAGCGCGGACGGCAGTTCGATGCGGAATCGTACTTGGACGAACGCGGGCGCCAGCAGCAACAGCAACGTCAAGATGCACAGGAACACGGCCTCATAGTCGCCGTTGAAGAACTTCAGCACCGCGACAGCGATCACCAGCACGCGCAGCACGACATACACCGCGAACGAGCCTTTGTGCTCCCGGATCTCCATGCCTATGGCGGCTTCCATGGTCTTCCAGCGTACGCGCAACGGCGGTTTGTTCTTCGATTCGCCCATCGCTCCAGTCTATCGGCGACGGGCTGCGCCCGGTGGCGGGCGGCGTGTCGGTGCTCATCGAGCAGCTGGACATACCGTGGTCTGCGGGCATGGGCGGCATGGAAGAATGCGCTGGTGAACAGTCGCAGGATGGTGCTGCTCGAACCGTAATTGAGCGGCGAACGGGTCCAGCCGTGCAGGCCTACCGTGGACCACTGGTCGAGTAGCCAGAACTCGCCGAGATCACGGGCGATCATGTCGAACGGCGTGGCGCATCGGGCCTTGTCCTCCCAAGAGAGCACGACCTTGTACATCAGATGGGCGTTGACGCGCACGTCGATCGGCACGTCCCTGTCGACGCACGTGATGCGCAGCGGCCCGTAGCGGTAGACATGCCGTGATCCAGGATCGCGGCGTCGGAACAAGAACGACATGGACGGCTCTCCCTGTGATGCATTGTATCGGACGGCAGACCGTCGAACAGACGCTGTCGCTGTTCGGCTCCAGCGTCGTGCAATACGCTATTTTCTGGTACCTGGTCTTGCGGTCGAACTCCGGCATGGTCATGACCGGAGCGATGGTCGCCGCCTCCCTGCCGCAGGCAATCGTCTCCGTGTTCGGGGGTGTCTGGGCTGACAGATGGAACCGCAAACTGTTGGTCATGCTTCCCGATGCCGTCATCGCGGCCGTGACCATATGCCTGTCGGCAAGTATGGCTGTCGGCTGGGGCGATACCGGGCTGATTCTTGTCGTTCTGGTCATACGTTCGGTAGGCGGCGGAATCCAGACCCCGGCCGTGCAATCGTTCATCCCGCAGATCGTTCCGGAGGCGTGGTTGCTGCGCGTCAACGCGGTTAACGGCACGTTGCAGACGGCGATCAGCATCGCCTCTCCTGCAATCGCCGCAGCCCTCGTCAACCTGATGCCATTGTGGATGATCATGCTCGTCGACGTGTCCACGGCGATTGTCGGCATAGGCTTCGTCGCGCTGATTCGTTTGGATGATGCCCGTCTTCGTCGTCCGGGGAGAGCTCGGATGACGCCCTGCGCGCCACATCGATTTCGGTTTCGTCGTGCTCTCCAATTCCGCTGACAGGCTTGCCGCGCCCACGTACGCGCTCATGCAAAAGGAGAGCGACGTGTCCATGCAGGGGCGAGTATTGGGTCTGCTGACCTCGGTCTCGGCATTCGGAGTGCCTGCGGGTATGCTCGTGTTCGGCCCGCTCGCCGATGTGGTCGATGTACGTCTGCTGTTCGTGGTCGGCGGTCTGATGACCGTTCCGATCGGTGCCTATGTGATGAGATCCGCGCGGCGAAATCGGGTCGCTGAGTGAGTGACTGACAGGGGTTCATCGTGCGACACGCCCGAATTGTGTAGCAGGACTGTCTTACATGTTCTGCGGGAATGACGGAACAAGGCCGTTTTCCGGGATGCGTGCTTGCAGTTCTGCTACGCAATTCGGGCGTGTCGCGCAGCGTCTCGCTTTGCCGGGCTCGCCGGCGATGTGCGAATGCGCTGCACGCACGGGTTGACTGTGCGCGCTGTCCGTGAGATGGAACCAGGTGTCTTATACCAGCCGGGCGGCGGGTGTGGATGTCATGACAGCGGCCGGAATCAGGCCAGCGTCGCCGTGATGGTGAGATCTCCGGTCTCGGTGCCGGCCCACACGCCGTCCGTGCGGTTCCAGCGCACGCCGTTCGCGCGCAACGAATCGATGCCGTAGCGCCGTGCATGGACCACCAGCCAGGCCGTCGCTTGGCGGCATAGCCTTTTCCCGTTTTCGGTGTCGGTTCCGGCCGACATTGTGAACGTCAGTGTCTTGGACGTGGTCTTGCCCGAGCCGTCATTGGCCGCGGAATTGTCGGCGGCCTTGTCGCCGCCGTCGTCTTGCGTCTTCGAGGAAGGCTCCAGACTCGACGGCTGCGATACCATGACGGTCGGGAATTCGTTGCGGAAATCACTGGTCAGACCATCCATGTCCGCGTCCGAAGGCTGCGCCGGCTCCAGCGCGCACGCGACACCCGCGCCGGTCTCGCCGGTCAGACCCGCCGCCCATGTCCGCGCAAGATTGGTCCAGTCGGCGTACCTATCCGGATATTGCGAACGCTGCACTGACTGCGCCGCGTCCTCGACGGGGACGGACTGCCAGTTCGGCACCTTGACCAGCTCGTCGTAGAACCTGTTCGCCGCATACGTCTCGTCCATCAGCTGCTCTTTCGCGCCCCACCCCTGACTGGGACGCTGCTGGAACAATCCCACGGAATCCCGGTCGCCGTAGCTCAGGTTCATCAGCCGCGTCTCCTGCATCGCCGTGGCGATGGCGACGGTCGCGGCATGATCGGGCAGGCCCCGTTTGACTGCCGCCCTCGTGATGATTTCGGCGTTCAATGCCTGTTCAACGGACAGCATTTCCTTGTTGTCGCCGGAAGACAGCGTCGCGGAACAGTAGGCGTCCGACGCCCGGCGTGGTTCAGGGCCGGAAGCGGGCCATACGAAGCGCATCAGTCGTGGAATCGAGGCGAACAAGGCGATGACCGCGCACAGCATCACCGCGACGATGATCACGGTCCGTCGCATGCCGTGACGCGGCCGTTCCCGACGCGCGGCGGGTCGTGCGTGCCATGTCGGCGACAGCTCATGCCGGATCGGCGGTTGCCCATCACGAGGCGAGACTGATCGCGTTCGCCGAGCCGTTCGTCGTCCGGCCATCTGCTCACCTCCAGAGTCGTTTCCGCGCAGTGTATCTGTTTTGCGTGTCGTTACGTGTCTATCGTGCCATATGATGCTGCGATGCCATGGCATCCCGCAGGATGATTTGTGCGGGGCGTGGCGAGAAGCATGTTCCGTGGCTGCCGCGTGCCTGCCTGCCGTGGCCGTTTGCCGTGCCCGTTGCCATGGCCGTCGTGTCTTCCGCCGTTCCGGCCATCCCGCGAAGCGCCCCATCATCCCCAAAGTCCCATTTGCTCCGCCCGAGATGGGACTTTGGGCGGATGATATCGGATAACAAGCGGATAGAATGCTGCTGTCATGTGGCTTATGCTGCGCGTACAGTGGCAGGTATGTTGGATCACATCACATTGCATGTGCGGGACGTCGGACGCAGCATCGCTTTCTACGAGCATGCGCTCGCGCCACTCGGCTACATCGTCAAGGCCCACCACGAGCCCACGTTGGGTTTCGGCGTGGATGACGGGACGCCGCACTCCGACTTCTACGTGTCCCCGCTGGATGATGCCGCGCTCGCGCCGCCGCCCACGCATATCGCGTTCCTCGCCCCGAACCGTGAGGCCGTGCGGGGTTTCCATGCCGCGGCGCTCGCCGTCGGCGGCCGAGACAACGGCGCTCCGGGACCGCGCCCGTATCATCCGGGGTACTATTCCGCATTCGTGCTGGATCCGGACGGCAACAACATCGAGGCCGTCGTCGACTGGGCGGGATGGTTCGAAAACCATCGCTGACAGGCGGTGCGAACGATTGTTGTACGACTGTACAACAGCGTCGGGCTGATGCTGGTACGTTCGTACATCAGGTGTTTCGGATATCTTCGACGGTCCCGAGCCTGATCGGCAGGTATCCATGCCGATCGGCGGCACACCGCATGACCGACCATACGCCTGCGCGACAGGATGACGGCCATCCACCCGTGGTACGCGCCGGTCGTGCGTTGGATGACAATCGGCTGCATGCCGGACGCGAACCGGGCCGTAAACGTCTGCGACATCAACGGGCAGCAGAACCACCAGACGAGAATCAGCATCGACCATTCCGCCAGATGGCGGTCGCGGCTCAGCCACAACCACAGCCATGAGAAGTTCGTGAACCCATAACTTACGCTCATCCACAGCAGCACCCAGAACATGCTGCCGCCGCTGATCGAATGTGAATGCGTCAGCAGATTGAACGCGCCATAGCCCACGGCGAAATACACGCTGCCCATCACCAGTCCGACCAGCAGCGTCATGTATCTGCGACGCCACACCAGCAACGCCGCGAAACCAATCAGAAACGCCACATCCAGCCAGATGTACGTCGGCATGAACTCCCGCCGCGCGATGACGTCCGACCCGTCCATGAATCCCCCTCCGTTGGTGTTCACCGAATGTTCCTGTGCTCAGGGTATGCCCACCGTTGGTCGGGCCGGTGGGAGATGACGGGTTGGTTGGGCCGGCTGGATCGGTGAAAATGGCGGAGTCGGCTTGGGCTGTCGACGATGAGTCGCGGTTTCCGTGCGTTTGCGTTCCTAAGTGCGCGCCGAACCGGCAAGTGCGCGCACATAGCAACGCAAATGGCCCTGTTTGCGTTCCTAAGTGCGCACGGTCGTCGTTTCGGCGCGCACTTAAGGACGCAAACGCCTGTTGCGTTCGTCTACACGCGGCTCCGTCGTCCGCCGCGGCTCAGCCTGTCGGCGGAGGCTGCCCGTGCCGGCCGTGCGCTCAACCGTATCGGGGAAGAAGCGCCGATCTGCGGCAGAACTAGAACAGCCGCATGGGCTCCTCGCGGTTGATTGGACGGATCAGGCGCGGCCCGTCGCCCTCCGGCGGAGCGACCTCATGGAAATGCAGCCGCGCGGACAGCTCGGCACCGGCCTTGCGCATCGGCGCGAGCAGACGGGCGCCGTCGATTGAAGGATCCAGCCACTCGGACGTCATACCGGCCGGCACCAGCAGCGGCATACGGTCATGCACCGTCGCCGGCCCATCCACCGCAGGGCACGTGAGAATCGTCGCCGTCAGCTGCCATAGGGATGCCGCGGAAGGCCGCCGCCACGAATACAGCCCGGCCATCGCAAGCGCCGTCGATTCCATCTCCGGGCTGAAATAGAACGGGCGTCGCCCCCTCCACTCGTAATACCCCGACGCCGGAATGATCGTGCGCCGGGAGCGGGTCGATTCCGCGAAGGTGGATTTGACGTGAGCGGATTCCACCCGCGCGTTGTAGGTGGGGTAGGGCAGGGTCTTGCCAGAACTCCAGCTGGGAATCAGCGACCAGTATGCGCCGGTCAGGTGTCGATGCCCGTCTTTGCCCTGCGCGATGACGGCGATGTTCTGCGTTGGGGCGATGTTGTACGAGGGGCGGGGGAGAACGTCGCCGCGCACGTCTTCCTCGGCCACCGAGAATTGCGCCGCGATGGCGTTCCAATCCAGGTCGAGCGCGAATCTTTTACACATTCGTCCAGTCTATGATAAGAATCTGTGCGCCGAGAATGTCTAATTGCGACCGCCACACACGTCGCGGGGACGATGCAAACGGGGCTGAATGAGGAGGATTATGCCTATTGCCTGGCATGAGGGCGGTGTCCATGTTCCTTCTGCTGCGGGCAATGGCGCTGCGTCGGCCTGTTCGGTAGCTTGATTTCGGTTCGGAAGGTGCCGGGTGAGGGCCTGCTGACGGCGAGCGTGGCCTGCATGGCGTCGGTGCATGCCTTGGCGATGGACAGGCCGAGTCCGTGCCCGGGCCTGTTGGCCATGCGGGTGTCGTCGCCGCGGTGGAACGGCTGGATCAGGTCCTCTGCGTCCGCGGCGTTTTCTGGAGGTCTGGTGGTGCTATCGATGGTGATGATGGTGTGGTTTTCGCCGGCTTGGACGGTGCAGGTTATGGCATGGGGCTGCGGAGCACCTTCTCCGAGACGCGGGTTCGGAGCATGGCCTTGACCCTTCGGTACCCGTACCCGCCCTCGGAAGCGGTGAACGCCCCGGCCGCCCGGACGCGCAGGCCGGGCAAGCATGTCATCGAGCCGAGCGAACACGCCGGCCTCAACCGGTCGATCAACAGGGTCTTCTCCCTGTCCGACAGGCGCCGCAGGCCGGCACCCGCGCCGAACAGTTCGGCGGCCCGCTTCCGCCGCATGCCGTCCGGCAACGGACATATGATATCCTTTCGCCCAGTCTCCAAGAAAACGTCCGCACCCTGTTATCCGGGTGGGCTAGTATGGCGGAAACGAAAGGGCGAGAATGCGGTTGACGGAAGTGTGGCGGGCGGATCCGGAGCGGACGTTTGAGCTGTTCTCTGAGTTTCCGGCGGACGAGAACGGGTTCGAGAACCAGGCGGCCGGCATGGACCGCGAGCGGTTCGCCGTGTATGTGCATGAGCTTGAAGAACAATCGCGTGGCATCGGGCTGCAGCCTGGCTGGGTGCCGAGCAGCAAGTACGTTCTCATCAATGATGAGGGTGCGTATGTGGGAATCTTCAATTTGCGGCATCGCCTGAACGACAATCTGCGTGTCGGAGCCGGGCATATAGGCTATGGCATCGCCCCTCAATATCGCGGCCGTGGATATGCCACAGTCGGCTTGCGGCTCACGCTCGACAAGGCGCGTGAGCTCGGCATTGACGAGGCGTACCTGAGCGTTCATAAGGACAACCGGGCGAGTCTTGCGGTGCAGCAGCATTGCGGGGCTCGTATCGATCACGAGGATGGGCTGGAATACTATACACGCATCAGCACGGCACCCGAACCAGGGAACCTGCCCAAGGCGGAATTCATGTTCCCCGGACCTGAACGTGACCGTCTGGTAGGGCTCATTCTTGCCGGAACGAAGACCGCAACCGCCGCATTGATGATTGAATACGAAGAGGATGACGAACCGCTGCCGCAGGTCGGCGAACGCTCGGCACTGGTGGATTCCAGTGAACGGCCGGTGGCCATACTCGTCACCACCGCGGTTGATGTTATTCCGCTTGGGAAGATCACCGACCGGCACGCCATCGATGAGGGCGAGGGCGACACCACGGCTGCCGCGTGGAGGCATACCCACGAGTCCTTCTGGAACGCGCCGGAATACCGCAACGAGTTCACTGACCCGGATTTTCCGCTGAACGATGACTCTCTCGTGGTGTTCGAGCATTTCAAGGTCGTGCGACTGTTGGACTCAATGGCAAACAAGACGGCAGACGGCTATGAACAGCAAGTATGAGGTGATCGGGCAATTTGTCGCCGCGCATGGCGGTCGCGCCGAGCTCATCGAGCATGAGACGGCGATCGAAGATTCATGTCATACGCTCGCCATCGATCCGCGACTCGTCGTCGAATGCAACGCCATCGCCGGCTGTTTCAACGGCGAGGATTTCGTCAAGCCGCTGTGATTTAAGAACCGAAGCTGATGTCCAGCTGCTCAATCACCTTACAGTCAGTCCGGGCCTGCTGTTTTCGACGATAATGGCAGGTGACGGGCACACGATTGACATGATGGGTGGCAAGGCGTGATCAGAACGTAGTTCTCGAATCTCATCCAAGCCGTCACGGCTATCGCACTTTTCGAAGGCTCAGCACGAAGCCGACCGCGCACGGGGCCATGACGATGGATATGGCAAATGCCGCTGTAGAGGTGCCGGTCACGGTCTTGACCGCCGAGGTGATGGAGGGCCCCACCGCCTGGCCGAGCGTGGTGGCCAGGTTGAGGATGCCGAGATCCTTGCCGGCATCCTCCTTTCATTGCCGACATCGATCTCTCAGACCGCGGTGGCCCGCAAACGGCGTCCGTTTCTGGGACTGAGACGGCCCGAGTGGTACGCATGATGGAAACTGAGTCGGGAATCGGCATACTGACGGTCGATTACGCCGTAATGGTTGAGCTTAGACGGATATGAGACCTTGCGATGGGAGGATGGACGGACCATGATCGCCGCAGGCCGCACGTTGCTGGAGCAGGCCAGAGAGCTGCAGGCACTGGCCCAGACCGGATTGGCGTACTGCAAGGATCCCTTCGACCGGGAGCGTTACGAGCGCATCCGCGCGATAGCGGTCGACATGCTCGCCATGCAGGCCGACGTGCCGGCCGAAGAGATGCGCCGGCTGCTCAGCGCCGGATACCCGACGCCGAAACTCGATACTCGCGCGGCCATCGCGACCCCGACTGGGTGACGCTGTTCGAGTGAATCCCATCACTGTGCGCGAGTATTGTCACGCTGAGACCTGAATGAGGAGCGCATGGCCACACCAGCGCGAAAATGACCCAGATCGGCATTGTGTGGCAACGGTTCTGCCACACAATGCGATGTTTTCCTTAACATTCGCTGGTGTGGCCAGCGTTGATTTATCGGAACCGCCATTTTGCAACGTTTTGTCATTCGCCGTCATTCGCCGTTATTCCGCCGCGTGCCACACCACGTCATATTCGGGTGAAAATGGCCTGGTGTGGTACGGTCCGCATGATCTGATTGTCGGTCATGCCGGGAGGGGAATGATATTTGTTCGGTGTTCTCGTCCTGGATCGGGGGAGAACGGCAAAATCTTTCGACTCGTCGCGTGTCACGTCTTGCGGTTGACGCCGCGTAAAGATCTATCCTGTTGGCAGCGTCGCGGCCGCCGAGCGATGGGCGCGGCTGGATGCGGAGGAGCGCAGTCGGCTCTCACGGATTCGCGAAAGCCGACTGAGGCAGTCGCAGGATTCCATGCTCGCCGATGCCGAGCAATGGAGGCGGTTGTTCGATACGGGAGTCACGTCGGATTCGCCGGAAATGCAACGACTGGCCGCGCAGATTATGGACAAGAACATCACAAGGCCGCCAAGGCCCAAGTGCCGCAGGATGCGGAAGAACAGGCCGCCATGCCGTTGTCAGACACGCTCGGCGTCGTCCGCTCCGCTCTGTGCGGCGACCCACGCTTTGCCGATCCGTGTGGAGCGGCGCTGTACGGCAGCAAGGCGTGCGCAGACTTCGCCAACGAGGCCACTCGCATTCACGCTCGGCGTCTTGCACAGCAGCTTGAACGACAGCTGGACCAGCGGCCGGCTAGTAGTTGATCATTTCGAGTTCCGGCCCCATATCCTCGGTCTGGGTCAGTCCGGTCTCGTGGAATCCGATGTGTCGGTAGAATCCCTGAGCGTTGGTGTTGAAACCGACGACCCACAAGACGAGCCGGTCGTTGCCGACTGCCTGCCGTCCGGCTTCGACCAGAGCGCGGCCGACTCCGTGGCGATGCTCGGATTCCAACACGTACAATGACGCCAGTTCCGCGGCCTCGGGCCGATTGATCGGGGGCCGCGGAGTGCGCAGCAGTTCGATGAATCCGACCACACGGTCGTCAGCCAACGCGATCAGCACAACCTGGTTGGGGTCGGCGGCGTGGCCACGGGTCAGCTTGAGTGCGAATGCCGGGGTGATCGCATCCACGATGTCCTGCGGGATATGCCCCTGATTGAGCTCGCGCCATGTACGCGATTGGACTTCGGCCTTCTGCATGAACCACTGCGGCTCGATGGGAACAATGCGGGTTGTCATGTCTTGCATTATATGCCGTTGCCGCAGAGACGCCCGTTCGTGAATCAGGCGATCATCCTCGCCATCTGCCGGTGTTCGGCATCGCGCCATTCGCCCGCGGTGATGATGCGGTAGACGCAGTCATAGTGACGGTCGATGAGCGGGAAATAATCCTGTTTCGACTCGGCGACGACGTGCAGGCCGCACTTGGCCTGAACTCGCCCGGATTGCGTGTTCTCGGCGAAGTGGCCGCCCCATACCGCGTCCTTGCGCAGCGTGTCGAAGGCGTAGCCGAGCACGGCGGTCAATGCTTCGGGCATGTATCCCTTGCCCCAGAACGGCCGGCCGATCCAGTATCCGAGTTCCAGCGCGCTGTCGCCAAGGTACTTGCCGTAGCGTTTGGTGAGTTCAGGATCGGCGGCAACGGCGTCGGCGGTGCGGTGGCTGACGGGCTTGAGCGCGATGCTGCCCACAGGCGCGTTGCTGTTCGGCGCGCCGCCCTTGATGGTAATGGCCCAGTTGTTTTCGACCGCGAGGATATTGCGTATGTCATGCATGCTGCCTTCGACGCTGGTGTGTGGCGGCCAGCCGCATCTCAGCCCGATTTCCGGGTCGCTGGCATACCGGAACAGCGATGCCGCCTCAGCCGCGTCATCGATCTTCCAAGGGCGTAGCAGCAGTCGTTCGGTCTCGATGGTGTTCATGGCGATTCCTCTCGTTCGTTTGCCCGTCGGGTACGGGCAAGGATAACACCTAACACCGTATCAGGGGGGGCGGGTCGTGCGGCAGGATGCCAAAACTCGCAGATAGGGGGCCTTTCCCACCGAAAACGGTCGTATCTCCAAGTTTTGGCATCCCGTTGCGTTATGTACGCTTGACATCCCGCGGGCGCAAGCCAATCATGGGACGCATGGGCATCGCAATCAAACGGATATATGAGTCGCCGGAGGCGCCGGACGGGTATCGCGTGCTGGTCGACCGTCTGTGGCCTCGCGGCATGACGAAGGAGCGCGCGGCATTGGACCTGTGGATGAAGGACGTCGCCCCCTCTCCCCAGCTGCGCAAGTGGTTCGGGCACGATCCCGCCAGATTCGCGGAATTTCGCGCCCAATACATCGCGGAGCTCGATGCCAACGCTGCTGCCGAGGAACTGCTGCGCATCTGCGCGGAGTATCCCGACGTGACCTTGCTGTACGCCGCCAAGGACCCTCAGGTCAATCATGCCCTGGTGCTGCGCGATTATCTTGAGGATGCGACTGCGGCGAAATGAAAACGGCGCCGACCCGCCACGACAGCCGGGAACCATCGCCGGGAAACGATACGAATGAAGGGACAACACGGATGAAGGAACTGTATATCGGATCGCACCTGTCCACGGCAGGCGGGTGGAGTGCGCTGCTGAAACGCTCGCATGAGGAACACGGCACCACATTCGCGTTCTTCCCGCGCTCGCCGTACGGGCGGCCATCCAAGGCGCTCAACCCGTCCGAGGCCGACGCATTCGCGCGGCAGCTGACGGCCGAGCATTACGGCCCGCTCGTCGTCCACGCTCCCTACGTCTACAACCTCGCCGGCAAGGATCCCGACAAGCGCGAGTTCGCCATACGGGCGCTCGCCGAGGACATCCGACTGCTGACGCCGATCCGTGAGACCGGGCAGGAGATATACATCAACATCCATCCCGGCGCGCACGTGGGGCAAGGGCCCGATCGCGGATGCTCTCTGATCAGCGACGGCCTCAACCGCGTGTTCGGGCTGGAGCCGGGCATCATGGTGCTGCTGGAGACGATGGCGGGCAAGGGCACCGAATGCGGGCGAAACTTCGAGGAGCTGGCGACCATCATCGACGGCGTCGATGACAAGGCGAACGTGGGCGTCACCGTCGACACGTGCCATGTGCTGGACGCCGGTTATGATCTGGTGAACGACTTCGACGGCGTGATGCGGCAGCTGGACGACGTCATCGGGCTCGAACGCGTCAAGGCGGTGCACGTCAACGACTCCCAGTTCGGCCTGTCATCGCACAAGGACCGCCACGCCAACATCGGCGACGGTCGCCTCGGCATCCCGTTCTTCACCAGAATGGTCAACGACCCGCGTCTGTCACGGCTGCCGATGATCCTCGAAACCAAGGAACTGACCGAGACCACGCATCGCGAGGAGATCGCCCTGCTGCGCGGTCTCGTGCAGTGAGCGTACCAGTGGCCGCGGCCGCGTTCTCCGTGGCGGTGACGCGACGGGAGACGCCGATAGCGCCGTCTTGTGCTAGCGTGGTTTGTCCGGCGAACGTGACGCGCGCCGAGCCAGGACGAGTGGAAAGCGAGGCCTTTCGTGGGTGATATCCGACGGGAGATGGAACGGCTGAGGCCGGTCTATGAAACCGGCGTGCTGAGACTGCTGCTCCGTCAGAATTCGATGATGTACGTGGCGCTGCTCCGCGCGGCCTTCGACCCGTTGACCGGCGAGCTGCCCCGTGAGACCCTGGAGGAAAGCTTCTCGCAAAGCCTGTCCCGGCTCGTCGACTCCGGCGAATACCAGCTCAGGGAGGATCAGACCATCGCGGACGCCTCCCGGCGCATCCTCGCCGACCTGACCCGTGAGGGCGATGACGATTACGCATGGCTCGCCAACTCGCATGACGCCGCATCGCACCGGTTCCTGTACCGTCTCACCGCCCGCGCCCATCGTGCGATCGAGGCGCTGTCGCGGCTTGAGGATGACTCCCGCACGCTGTCGGGCGCGCAGGCGAACTCGATCATCATGGAGATCGAGCATGCGCGCATGCAGCTTACCGCCGACCCCGGCGAGCGCGTGGCGTTGCTCAACCGGGAGATCAAGGCGCGCAAACACGAGATACGTCAGATACGCCACGGTCAGCGGCAGGCGGCGCTCACCGAATCGCAGGTCGAGGACGTGATTGCAGTGATTCACAACACGCTGCGCGGCGTGCCCATAGACCTGCGTGAACTCGTGTTGACCGAACGGGACAACGGTGACGCGCTCCGCCGCCGCATGCAGGCGGGCGACATGAGCGTCGACGACATCCTGACCTCGTACCACGACGAATACCGCAGGTCCTTCAGCGAGTCCGACAGCGGAAGACGCTTCGAGGACGCGTTCCAGGTGATCATCACCGACGAGGGACGGCAGCAGATCGACGCGGCCCTGCGCGACATCGCCCACACGCCGTATCTGGCCGGCGAGTCCGGCGTCCTGCTCGATCAGGTGCGTGCCGAGCTTTCGCGCATCTATGACGGCATCGAGGCGGTGCGTCGCCAGATGCGCGTATCCGACGAGGCGATCAGCCGTCTGGTGCGACAGCAGACCGATACCCGATACCGCACGATGCTCGGCAAGCTCAACCGTCTGTATGCCCATGTCAACGCCGACGCGAAGGCGCATCAGGGCGACGATGCGAGACCGTACCGGACCGATACCGCGGCCGGCAGGTTCCCTCCGCTGCCGTCGCGCCCCGCGCGCCCGATGGTACGAACGACCACCCCGGGATTGTCCGTACCGCAGACACCGGGCGATGCGACCGCGCCCGACCTGCGTTCGATGATCGACAACGGGGGACCGCGGCTGCGGCGCATGGCCGCGCTCATCCTCGAATCGCCCGTCTACGCGGACGACGGGAACGGCGCCATCGACATCGTCGCCAGCTTCAACGGGCTGCCGAAAGCCGAGCGGAAGGAAAGCGAGCTCGTCGGTTTCCTGGGAGAGCTCGGCTGCGGGGACGGAGCCGGTGTCGCATGGCATTGCATATCGGCAGACGGAAGCCCGAGGGACTGGATCACCGGTCCAGTGCTCGCACAAGAGGATGAATTGCACGACATCGTGAAGGAGGACTGACATGAGCGACCTGACGAACGACACCGCCCAGCCGGACGCGGACATGGACATGATTGACGACGACATGACCGGCACCGACAGTGCCGATACCGACAGTGCCGATACCGACAGTGCCAGTACCGGCGCGGATGACATGGGTGCGGTGGACGTCGAATACGATGGCGCGGACGCGGAAGGCGCGGTCAACCCATACGCCCTGTTCGAGGGCGACACGGGCGACATGACCGCCGACGCGCGCATGGTGGCGATCATGCTCAAACGCGAGCGCTACATCAGCGGACGTTTCTATGACCTGGCGCTCGACAACCGCGCGGCGGTCATCCGTTCGCTCAACAACGACCTGCTCGATCTGGTCGTCAACGAGCACTACCGCGTCATGTACGCCACCGCGGTGAGCGGGCCGGACATGACGCTGCGCGCGCTCAAGACCCGTGCGAGCCTCAAACGTGAGGAGGCGGCGCTGCTGGCGTTCCTGCGCATCCGCGTGCTCGAATACGAGAACGCCCACGTCGCGCCGGACGAATGGCTGGTCAGCTTCGAGGAGATCCGAGCGGCGCTCGCCACCGGCGCCGGGTACCTCGCCTCGCGCAACGACGAGGAGGGCGTGCTCAGGCAGGTGGGTGCGATCGTGTCCGTCATGTGCACGTACGGCTATCTCAGGCAGCTCGACGATGACGAGACGATGTACCGCATCACGCCGCTGGTGCCGGTGGTGCTGGACCGTCAGCTGGCGGACAGCTGGCTCGCAGTCGCGGACCGGGACGACGATGACGAGCCGGCCGGTGACATGGCCCCGGCCGGCTCGCGGTCTGCAGCCGGCGATACGTCGAACGCCGATGCGAGCGGCGCCGATGACGATGGCGATTCGGACGATGCGGGACCCGACGCCGAACTGTTCGAGGCTCCGCTGTTCGATGATGACGCCGATGCGGACGCCGCCGAGGACATCAAGGGCGCCGATGATGCCAATGGCGCGAACGACAGCGACATTGACGACGAGACCGCCTCGGACGGCGGCACTGCACGGGAAGGGGAGTGACGATGAGCGGCAAGGACATGCAGATGATCGCCGACCGATGGATGATGGAAAGCAGGAGGCTCGTCAACTGGGGATCCTATGAGGGCTACCATGAGTTCCGTCCCTCCACGGACTCGCAACTGCCGGTGACGTTGCTCGCCGGCGCGAGCGAATCCGGCAAGTCGACGCTGGTCGATGCGCAGATATCGCTGCTCTACCCGACCGGCACGCCCTTCAACAAGGCGTCGAATTCGGGGCGTTCGGAACGAAGCGACTACACCTACCTGCGCGGCATGATCGGCGTGGGAGGCTCCGACGGCGTCGACGAACCGATGTACCTGCGCGGCCGGGACGAGTCCGGCGCGCCCCGGTCCATATGGGGCGCGATCGTCGACACCTACCGCAACTTCACCACCGGTCAGATACTGTCCTGCGGCAAGTTCCTCTATCTGATGCCCGGCGACGGGCGCGGCGACGTCCGACGGCTGTACCTGGCATGGGACAAGCCGATCGACCCGCGCCGCATGGACGTGTTCCGCGAGTCGTCGTTCACGCCCACGCAGCTGAAATCCACGTATCCGGGGTGCGTCACCTTCCCGAACGCCGAGGCGTTCCACACCCATATTTGGGATGTCATGGGCCTGAGCGCGGAGGCATGCCGTCTGCTGGCCCGCATCCAGTCGGCCGACGCCCCCTCCCGCCTTGACGACATCTTCAAACAGGGCGTGCTGGGCGTGCCCGAGGCGCTGGACCTGGCCCGTGCGACCGTGGAGGATTACGAGCGTTATGACGCGAACTTCCGAAGCATGGAGGAAAAGACCAGACGCATGGGCAAGTTGCGTGCCATCACCGCCAGCTATGGCGACTACGAGTCGGCCCGTGACGCGGTCCACTCGTTCGACGCGGTGAACCCGGCCACGAAGTCCGGCTCGGCGACGATCCGAGCATGGGCGATCCGCCGCATGATCGGCGAGGTCAGCGAACGGCAGCCACTCGACAGGCGTCTGCGTGACGAGCGACGCAGTGAGGCGCGGGCTGCCGGCAAGCGCATCGAAAGCCTGCGCACCCGCATCGACGCGGTGCGCGAGCGCATGCGAGGCCTCGACGGCGGCGACCTGACACGGCTCGACGCGGAAATGCGGCAGGCGGAACGCGCGCTGGCGGACATTACCGCCGGCAGACAGCGCATCGGGCGCATGTTCGAGGCGGCCGGCGAGGAGTTCCCCAAAGACGAGCACGCGTGGGACGAGCGGCGCATCGAGGCCGTGACGTTCATGCGCTCATATGAGCAGCGCAAGGGACTGCTGGACGACATGCGCAACCAGACGTACGCCGCGCACGCGTCCGTCAAGCAGACGCTGCAGCGGCTGAACGACGATTATGAACGCCAGAAATCGCAGCGCACCCGCATCTCCCGCCAGATGGACGAGACCCGCGCCATGCTGTGCCGGGCCACCGGGCTGGGCCCGAGCGAACTGCCGTACGTCGCGGAGCTCATGGACGTGCGCGAGGATCAGGAGCATTGGCGCCTCGCCATGAACGCCGCATACGGATCCATGGCCCAGACCATCCTCGTCGACAAGCGCCATGAGCGTGGATTCGCAGCCAAGGTCAGCGCCATCGACCCGCACGCCATGGCGCGGCGCACCTGGCAGTTCGTCGACACCGAACGCGGGGGAGCCGGGAACGGGCCCGGCGGCGCGAACACGGGTGCGACCGGCGGAACGGCCGGAGAGGTGTGGCTGTCCTCGAAGCTACGCTACCGCGAGGATTCCCCGTTCGCCGGCTGGCTGCGCGAGCAGACCAGCTCCGAGCGTCTCGACGCCCTGTGCGTCGACGGCATCGACGACTCCGACCATGCCGTGCGGCAGGTGCAGGCCGACGGGCAGATCAAATCCGGCAAACGCGGCCAGCATGGCATCAAGGACCGTCAGCAGGTCATCGGATTCGTCAACGAAAGCTATTTGGCGCAACTGCGCACGCGCATCCAGGACGCGCAACGCCAATGCGACGAGACCGCGCAATCGTACGCGAGCGCGAAGGAACAGGCCGACCGCCTGCAGCGAGAGCGCGAACTCGCCGACCAGCTCGCATACACCGCATGGGAGAAGATCGACGAGAACAGCGCGAAGGCGGCGATCGCCGACATCGAACGCACCATCGCCTCGGTCAGGAACAATCCCAAGCTCGCCGAACTCGACACGTTGCAGGAGTCGCTGTCCAAGGAGCTCGACCGCTCGCAGCGCCAGCGCATCGACATCGAACGGCAGGCCGAGCTCGCCGATCAGGCGGTGAACGCAGCGCAGGCATGGCTCGACGAGCATGCCGCGCAGCCGCAGCCGCAACCGCAGACGCGGCCGCTCGATGGGGAAGCGGCGGACGTTTCGCCAAAAGCCGTCACGAACGGACGGACTCTCCTGACGGACGAGGTGGAGGAGGCGCTCGCCGAATCATATGAGCAGCGTCTCTCCGGTCTGGGGGATGCGACGACCCGCGCCCACATGATCATCGGCGCGGGGGCGCCGCAGCGTATGGCTCAGGGGGATACCTTCGCCGACCGTATCATTGCCGGCATCGGCAAGGACCTGGAGGCGCGCGTCTCCATGCTCGAAGGTCGTGCGGCATCGGCCCGCACCGCCGTCGAGGCGCGGATGGGCGCCTATATCGAGATGTATGCGGGCGGTGACGATACGATCGCCGCCAGCGTGGACGACTACCGGTATTACCAGGACGAGTTGGAAAGCCTTTCGAAGCTCGCCACCGTCGAAGCCACCGCCGTCGAATACCACAACTGCCTCGACAAGCTGCTGATGAGCTTCCTGACCATCAAACGCGCGATAGACACCGACGCCGGAGACATCCACGACCAGCTGGAACGCATCAACGCGATGCTGGACGGCCAGCAGTTCGGCCCGCACCACGGCAGCCTGTCCCTGCACGCGGACGTACGGCGCCCCGAGCGCGCGTTCTGGTCGGCCCTGACCCGCGTGATCGGCACCCTCAACGACCGCAAGGCGGCACAGACGGACGACGATCTTGACGGGGCCCGGTGCGCGTTCGCGTCCTGCGCCGCGATGATCGACATGCTGCGCCGCGAGATCGGGCAGATCAGGGACGTCAACGGCGTGAAAAGCTACGGCGCCCGCAACCTCGACCCGCGGTGCCGATCCTCGTTCTACGCGCTCGTGCGCCACTCGGACGGGCAGGTCGAACGCATCACCTCGACCGGCGGACGGTCCGGCGGCGCCCTGCAGGAGCTGACCTCGTTCGTGTACGGCGCGGCGCTGATCTACCTGCTCGGCGGCGGCATGGACAACAAGCTCAAGCCTTCCTACACGACGCTCTTCCTTGACGAGGCGCTCATCAAGGCCGACGGCCGGTATACGCGGCGCGCGCTGTCCGTACTGCCGAGACTGGGTTTCCAGGTCATCGTCTCCGCCCCTGAAAGCAAGACGGGCGAGATACTGGAGGTCTCCACCAAGGCATACGTGACCCGCAAGGACCCCGACACCGGCTACACCACGCTGCACGAAGCCAGACTGGACGGCATCGATGAGGCGGAAGGCGCAGATGAGCCGGAAGGTACCGTCGAGTCGGATGACGCCGCCGAATAGGCGGCGCCGATGACGCGGCAAACCATGGCCAGGATCCAGTACGGCCTGCCCGGCCGGCGTATAGTTGCACTGACATCCAAGGAGCGACAGATATGAGCGACACGAACACCCAGAACACCCAGAACGCCGGCAACGCCGGACCCGTCGCGGCGGCACCCGCCCAGGGCAAGCAGCTGCCGGAGGCATGCGAGCACACCACCAGACACAGCATCACCGTCAATGGCGGCGAACTCGACTATGCGGCGACCGTCGGCACGATACTCATCGACACACCGAAGGTACCCAAGGCCGCGAGCATCTTCTTCACCGCGTTCGACCTCGTAAACGGCGAAGGCAAGACAGACCCGGCCCGACCGGTCACGTTCATCTTCAACGGAGGCCCGGGCTCATCCACCACGTTCCTGCTCATGGGTTCGATCGCCCCGAAGCGCATCAACGTCCCCGACGCCGCTCCGGTGCCGGCCGCCCCCTACGCGCTCGTGGACAACGCGCATACGCTGCTGCCCGTCTCCGACCTCGTGTTCATCGACGCGGCCGGCGCCGGATTCTCCGAGATCCTCGACGCGGCCAAGCCGGAACTGTGGTCGGTGGACGGCGATGTCGCCGGCTTCAGCGCGTTCATCAGGGCGTACCTGAGCAAACACCACCGCTGGAACTCGCCCAAATACGTGCTCGGCGAATCCTACGGCACCACGCGCGGCGCGGCGCTCGCATACCGGCTTCAGCAGGACGGTGTGGCGCTGAACGGACTGACGCTCATCTCCAACGTGCTCGACTACACGTTCACGTCCGACCTGATCGACGAATTCTACGTCGGATATTTCCCGTCCTATGCGTCCGTGGCGAAATATCACGGCCGAGCCGCGTCGGACGTCAAGCTCGACGAGCATCTGAAGGCCGCCCGTGCCTTCGCCGCGGGGCCGCTGCGTCTCGCCCTGGCCGCCGGGGACTCGCTTGACGACGAGACCCGGCATAAGGTCGCACGCCGATACGCCGAGCTGACCGGACTGGACGAGCGGTATGTCTACGATTCCAATCTGCGCGTGTCCGACCCGAGGTTCCGCAAGGCGCTGCTGCATGACGAAGACAAGATCGTCGGACGCTACGATGGCCGCGTCGCCGGCTACGACCTCGACCGCATGAACGACGAGGAGACGTTCGTCGTCGACGACGCCTGGCTCGACCCCGCGTATTCGAGCCTGTGCAACGCCTATCTGCGCGATGAGCTCGGCTGGGACCGCGTGCCGGAGCGCAAGGGCTTCGCCGACTTCGACTGGAACGCCACCGAGCCGGGCAAGGGCTGGATGTGGTGGCACCGGATGCCCGGCGAATCGGGCTGGGTCATGACCCAACCGAACGTGCTGCCCGATCTGGCCGCGGCCATCGCGCACCAGCCGACCATGAAGGTGCTGCTCGGCAACGGCGTCTACGACCTGTGCACGCCGTTCTTCCAGACCGAATACGACATCGATCACCTGATGCTGCCGAAGCCGCTGCGCCGCAACGTGGTCTTCGCCTACTACCCGGCCGGGCACATGCTCTACAGCAGCGAGGCGAGCCTCGCCAAGTTCACCGCCGACCTCACGCGGTTCTACGCGTCCGATGTGAGCGGACTGTCCGCGATCGACGAGCGCCCGGCGGCCGTGGTCCCGTCGATATCCCTGTAGTCGCGGGTGCATCGTGACGCCGGACGCATTCCGCCATCGGTGTTACAGCCGATCGGATATAGGTCGATGCCTGTAGGATGTGTGATGGCACGGATTCATGCGGCGACGGTAAGGACGAACATGATTGACGAAGTGGTGTTTCTGCGGCACGGACGGACCGCCTTCAATGTGGCGAGGCGGTTGCAGGGGCAGATCGACGTGCCCCTCGACATCATCGGCCAGTGGCAGGCCGACCAGAGCGCGTCGGAGCTTGCGCGACGCTACTACTGGGCGAAGGTGGCCAACATCGCCCGGCATCCGGATACGCTGGCCCAGCCGGGGCCGGGGGCGGCGAAATCCAGCGACATCGAGGAATACCGGCAGGTCCCCGCATCCTCGCGACGCATGGTCGTCGTCTCGTCCGACCTGTTCCGCGCGTTGCAGACCGCGCACGCGTTCGCCGATATGCTGGGGCTGGACGTGACCGCGGACGCGCGCCTGCGCGAACGCAGCTTCGGGCAGTGGGAGGGCATGACCCGCGACGAGATTCGAGCGGAGCATGCCGACGCCTATGATTCGTGGCGGGTCCACACCGGCGGCGAGCTCGCGTTCGGCGTGGAGAGCCGCACCGCCACAGGACTGCGCGGCGCCGATGCGGTGCTCGACCTGGTGCGCGGCATCAACGCGGAGCATGCCGATGAGCCGACCACCCTGATGCTCGTCGGGCACGGCTCATGGCATGTGGCCACGATCGAGACCCTGCTCGGCATGGACCCCGACAACCTGAGCAACCTGGATGGCATGCGCAACGCGTTCTGGTCGACGCTCAGACCGGTATACCGGCCTTCGGGCGGCGTCGAATGGATGATGACGGCGTTCAACCAGGGGCCGGCGGTCGCTGCTCTGTGCGATTGGGAGAACGGCCCGCAGTCCCTGCACGGCCCGCACATGCCGATGTGGAAGCCGATCGAGGGGTGAAGCCGGCGGCGGGGCCGGCCGCGGCGGATTTGCAAGTCGTGGCATAAGGGCTATCCTTGTTGAGGCTTCCAGACGACGTGACATGCCGCCCGCGGGTCCGGTCATGTTCGGTAGTGTTCGGTTATGAGAGGTGGGTGAGACTACATGTTGAGGATGTTCAGCACGATTAACGGCCAAGTGGAGCAGATCGAAAAACCTGAGAACGGCTCCTGGCTGTGTCTGTCCGAACCCACCGACGTGGAACTCGCCACGGTCTCCCAGCAGACCGGCGTCGACCTCGCCGACCTGCGCGCCCCGTTGGATGACGAGGAACGTTCGCGCATCGACGTCGAGGACGATTACACGATGATCATCGTGGACATCCCGACCGTCGAGGAGCGCGGAGGCCGTGACTGGTACGAGACCATCCCTCTGTCGATCATCGTCACCGAAGACCTCATCATCACCGTATGCATGCAGGACACGCCGGTGCTGCACCCGTTCATGGAGGGAACGATCCGAGGGTTCAACACGTTCATGCGTTCGCGCTTCATCCTCCAGATCCTCTACCGCAACGCCAGCACATACCTGAGGTACCTGCGCATCATCGACCGTGAAAGCGACAAGCTCGAATTCAAGCTGCGTCACGCCATGCAGAACCGCGAGATCATGATGCTGCTTGAGCTGAGCAAGACCTTGGTCTATTTCACCACGTCGCTCAAATCGAACGAGATCGTCATGGAGAAGCTGACCACGCTCGCGCGCATCCAGCAGTACCCGGACGACGAGGACCTGCTCGACGACGTCATCATCGAGAACAAGCAGGCCATCGAGATGGCGAACATCTACAGCGGCGTTCTCGCGAACATGACCGACGCCTTCGCCTCGATCGTCTCCAACAACCTGAACAACGTGATGCGCATCTTCACGATCATCTCCATCACGCTGTCGATCCCGACGCTGATCTTCTCCATGTACGGCATGAACTTCGTGCCGGGGCAGCTGGGCATGCCGTTCACCGGCAAGACATGGGGCTTCACGCTGATCATCGCGATATCCGTCGTGCTCTCCGCCGTCGTCGCGTGGTTCCTGACCCGTTCGCGCATGTTCAAATGACGGGAACGGCATGACAGGGCTGCAACACACGAAGGTGGGACGCCGGCGCATCATGCGTCGCTTTTCGGCGGCGCTGGCTGCGGTGCTGTGGACCGCGGGATCCCTGACCGCCTGCGGCTCCTCGAGTTCCCGGGATGATGCGAACGGCGTGTCGATACGGCAGCCGGAGGGGCCCACGGTGTCGATCGGCGTCGCCTCCGACCAGCCCGGTCTGGGCGTATGGCACAACGGCGGGTATTCGGGCTTCGACGTGGATGTGGCCCGTTACGTCGCCAAGGCGCTGGGATACGCGGACAAGCAGATCGTCTTCAAGCCGGTGACGCCCCGTTCCCGAGTCTCCATGCTGGAAAGCGCGCAGGTCGACATGGTGGTGTCCAGCTTCGGCATCACCGAACGGCATGAGTCGGCGGTGACGATGACCGGCCCGTATCTAATCGTCCGGCAGGATCTGCTGGTGAGGGCCGCCGACGCGGGCGACATCACCGGCATCAAGGACATGAACGGGCGCAAGGCGTGCGTGGTTGCCGGCAGCGACGTGACCGACGCCGTGCGCAGCCAGGCGCCCGAGGCATCCATCGAGGAGCGTGACGATTACGGGCAGTGCCTGACGTCACTGCTCATCGGTGACGTCGACGCCGTAGCCGCGGGCGACGCCATCCTCACCGGCCTCGCGACCGTGAAAGGCAACGGGTACGTGCAGGTGGTCGGGGCTCCATTCGGCGAGGAGCGATACGGCATCGCGGTCAAGCACGGGAACACGCAGCTCGCCGACAGCATCGGTGACATACTGAGCGACATGATCGACGACGGCACGTGGCGGCAGGCCGTGCGGGGCATGCGCCGGCAGATCGGCTACACTGTCGACTCCAAGCTCAATCCGCCGGATCCCGCGGCATCGTCGGACACGGCGTCGTCGGACTCGGAGCAGGGCGACGAATGATGAAGGCCGGCGGGCTGCGCGCGGCTCGCCCCGTCGGCGTCGCACGTCGATTATCGACCGGATGCGCGGCATGCCATGACCTGCGTGAGGATGGTGTCCAGTTGCGTGGCGATAATCCTTGTCTATGAGTGACAACGAGAAGACCACGCAACCCGCGTCCACCGATTCCACCGAACCCGCATACCGTTACAACGCGGCACTCGCGCAGGACATCGAAGGCAAATGGCAGAAGATCTGGGATGACAAGGGCACGTTCTGGGCCGCCAACGTCAACGGCGACCTCAAGGACGGCAAGGGCCGCAACGCAGACGGCCGCCCGGCATACTTCGCGATGGACATGTTCCCATACCCGTCAGGCAAGGGCCTGCACGTGGGCCACCCGCTGGGCTACCTCGCCTCCGACGTGGTCTCCCGCTACCACCGCATGAAGGGCGAGAACGTGCTGCACGCCATGGGTTATGACGCCTTCGGCCTGCCCGCGGAACAGTACGCCGTGCAGACCGGGCAGCACCCGCGCGTCACCACGCTTGCCAACATCGCCAACATGTCCCGCCAGCTGCACCGCATGGGACTGAGTTTCGATGACCGTCGCTCCTTCGCGACGATTGACCCCGGCTATGTGCGCTGGACCCAGTGGATCTTCTCGCGCATCTACGATTCCTGGTACGACGAGGACGCCGTGAACCCCTCCGGCTCCAAGGGCTCCGCCCGCCCGATCAGCGAGCTCGTCGCCAAGTTCGAATCCGGCGAGAAGGCCATCCCTGGCCATGAGTCCGACGGTAAGGCGTGGGCCGACCTCGACCAGGCCGAACAGCAGGACATCCTCAACGACTTCCGCCTCGCCTACATCTCCAAGTCCCCGGTCAACTGGTGCCCGGGGCTGGGCACCGTGCTCGCCAACGAGGAGGTCACCGCCGAAGGCAAGTCCGAACGCGGCAACTTCCCGGTCTTCCAGCGCGAGCTGCGCCAGTGGTCGATGCGCATCACCAAGTACGGCCACCGCCTCATCGAGGACCTCGACGGCATCGACTGGCCCGAGAAGGTCAAGCTCATGCAGCGCAACTGGATCGGCGAATCCCACGGCGCCTCCGTGCACTTCACCGTGGCCACCGCCGACGGCAGCAAGGACATGGAGATCTATACCACCCGTCCTGACACCCTGTTCGGCACCACGTTCGCCGTCGTCTCCCCGGAGCATCACCTGCTGGAGAACGTGCCCGCCGAATGGCCGGCCGACGTTCCCGAGGATTGGAAGGGCGGCTACGCCACCCCGGTCGAGGCAGTGAAGGCCTACAGGCTCGCTGCCGAGGCCAAGACCGCCAAGGATCGTGTGGATGAGGGCGGCGAGAAGACCGGCCTGTTCACCGGCCTGTACGCCACCAACCCGATTACCGGAGCCAAGCTGCCGCTGTTCACCGCCGACTACGTGCTCATGGATTACGGCACCGGCGCCATCATGGCCGTGCCGGGCGGCGACCAGCGCGATTACGATTTCGCCGTCAAGTTCGGTCTGCCGGTCATCTACACCGTCAAGCCCCTGCCCGAATCCGGCGACGACCTGGCCAATTACGAAGGCAAGGCCCCGTTCGTCTCCCACGACGGCATCGTGATCAACTCCTCCGTCGAGGCCACCGCCGCCAAGGGCGACGCGCTGAGCCTTAACGGCCTGCGCGTCGATGACGCCATCGCCAAGGTCAACGCCTGGCTCGAATCCGCCGGCGTGGGCAAGGGCACGGTCAGCTACCGTCTGCGCGACTGGCTGTTCTCCCGCCAGCGCTACTGGGGCGAGCCCTTCCCGATCGTCTATGGCGAGGACGGCACCCCGCACCTGCTGCCGGACTCGGCTTTGCCGATCAGCCTGCCCGACGTGCCCGACTACGAGCCGCGCACCTTCGACCCGATGGACGCCGAGTCCAACCCGGAGGCGCCGCTGAGCCGCAACGAGGACTGGGTCAAGGTCGAGCTCGACTTGGGCGACGGCAAGAAGACCTACTATCGCGACACCAACACCATGCCGAACTGGGCCGGCTCCTGCTGGTACTACATGCGCTACATCGACCCGTCCGACACCGAGCACATGGTCGAGAAGGACGAGTTCGACTACTGGATGGGCCCGAACCACAACAAGTACTCGGGCGACGAGGGCGGCGTGGACCTGTACATCGGCGGCGTCGAGCACGCCGTGCTCCACCTGCTCTACTCCCGCTTCTGGCACAAGGTGCTCTTCGACCTCGGCTACGTGGATTCGGCCGAGCCGTTCCACAAGCTGTTCAACCAGGGCATGATCCAGGCGTACGCCTACACCGATGACCGTGGCCAGTACGTGCCGGCCGACGAGGTCGTGGAAGGCCCCGCCGGGGCTGACGGCGAGCCGACGTTCACGTGGAACGGCGAGCACGCCAACCGCGAGTTCGGCAAGATGGGCAAGAGCCTGAAGAACATCGTCACCCCGGACTACATGTACGAGAATTACGGTGCGGACACGTTCCGCCTGTACGAGATGAGCATGGGCCCGCTGGACGAGTCCCGCCCGTGGAACACGCGCAACGTGGTCGGCGGCATGCGCTTCCTGCAGCGGCTGTGGCGCAATGTGGTCGACGAGACCTCCGGCGAGGTGCACGTGACTGAGGACACCCCGGATGTCAAGACCCTGAAGCTGCTCAACAACACGATCGCCGAGGTGACCGTGGAGATGGAGGGCATGCGTCCGAACACCGCCATCGCCAAGCTCATCGTGCTCAACAACCACCTGACCTCACTGCCCGCCGTGCCGCGCGCCGCCGTCGAGCCTCTGATCCTCATGCTCGCACCGATCGCGCCGCACATCTGCGAGGAGATGTGGTCCAAGCTCGGGCATGACGAATCCCTGTCCGCCGAGCCGTGGCCCGTCGCCGACGAGAAGTACGTCGGCCATGACACCGTCACCGCCGTGGTGCAGATCAAGGGCAAGGTGCGTGCCAAGCTTGAGGTGCCGGTTGACATCGACCCGGCCGACCTCGAAAAGCAGGCGCTTGAGGCGGTCGCCGACCGGTTGGGCGGCAAGACGCCGCACAAGGTGATCGTCAAGGCCCCGAAGATCGTCTCCATCGTCCCCGCCGAGTGATTCCGCCGGCGACACGCCGAAAATGTGGATAACTCCCGAGCCTTCGACCACATAGGCCGATTCGGCTGGACTTCATGCCCATGTTCCCTCACGCTGGAAGCATGGGCATTTCTCATTCAGGGGATCAAACGGCGACTCGGCGGTTGCGCGGCATGGACGATGGCCGCCACGCCGGGATTCCTGCCGTGCCCGACGTAATCGGGATCGGAACATCTGTCGCGACGGATGCCGGAACGGGCGTGTCTCCTCCTCCGGCGCCGCCACCGGGGGATTTTTCCAGACCGGTGCCGTCGCATGGCGAGAGTCATACCGAGAAACATGCCGACGTGGCCGATTCCACCACGCCTGCCGTCGAGCCAATAAGCCGTCTGATGGGTGTGCGCCCTGACGACGGCATGCGGGGCCGGTCCGCGAAGCGGGACGTGCCGCGGCTGAGATTCCGCCCGTTCCACGCGGTGACGGTGATGCTGGTGCTGACCACGGCCCTGTGCGCGAGCCTGACGATGCTGCTGCAGCAGTCCCTGCGGTACGTGTCGGCTCAATCCCATAACGCCGCGATGCAGAATGCGGGAGGGAAGGAAACGGGTATCGCCGAAACGTTACCCGGTGGAAGTGACGGCAGCGACTCCGTGAATGGCGACGGGTCGAACTCTGGTGGAACGGGCTCCGATCAGGAGAATTCCGGTGGGGCGGGCGACGCTGAATCGCAAGGAGACGGCGTGGAGTCCTCCGCGGGCAGTCAGGCTGCGCAGAACGGGCGATCATCGCAGCAGGGGAGTGACGGTTCGGACGATGGGGCCACCGCAGATACGAGGATCGATCTCAATACCGCGACCGCAGAGCAGCTGGATTCCATTCCCGGCGTGGGGCCGGTGACCGCGCAGCGCATTCTCGATCACCGGCGCAGCATCGGGAGGTTCACCAGCGTCGACCAGCTGCTGGATGTCTCCGGCATCGGCGCGAAGACGCTCACCAAGATACGGCCGTGGGTGCGTGTGTGAGGTGGGGGATGAGGAGACGGTACATGCGGGATGACGGGCATATGCAGGGTGGCGGCTGCCACGACCGCCGTCGGAGGGACCATACCGGAAGGCGTCGCGACTCGACCGATGGGCATTGGGAACGCCCGTCATCGCGGGCCTTCGCCATCCGCCGCGAAAACGGCGGTAGGGACTTCAGGATGCTGCCGGCGGCTCTCGCCGCGTGGATGGCTTCGGCGGCGGCTCACCAATGGTGGCGATGGCTGACCTTGATGGATGATGACCCGATGTCGGTCACGGGGTATGCGATTGGTGCGTTGGCTGTGATGCTGCTGCCGGTGGTCCTCGTTGTGCCGTCGCTGGCGGCACACGGGCTGATACGCCCGTTGCGAGCCTCGCTCGGGGATGCCGTGGCCGTGATGGCCGTGGCCGGACTGCTGTCGGCCGCCGCGGCGGTGACCGCGGACAGTGTGCGCTGGCATGATGCGGCGCATGTCCAGGCCCGTGACGGGCCCGCCGACGTGGTGGCCGTGGTGCGGGTGCGCTCCCCGGCCGTATCGTCGACGGTGAGGGGTTCCGATTGCCAGGTTGACGGGCGCGTGGTGTCGCTGTCCATACGGCGATCCCCGGCGAATCCGCTGTCGGAACGCTCGCCGGTGCCTTCGCGCGCCGATATCCGCGTGCTGTTGTCGGGAGACGTCTGTTCGGCGCTGACCGACACGGCGGTCTACCGTTTTCCCGGCACGCTGAGCACGGCGTCGTATGGCCGTCAGCCGCTGTGGCTGACCTGTGACGATATGCGCGTGCCGGATGTGGTTTCTGCGCCTTCCGGAACGGCCCGCATCGTCAAGGCCATGCAGCAGGGGCTACTGCGCGCCTGCGACCGCCTGTCGGATCAGGCGCGCGTGCTGGTGCCGGGGCTGACCGTCGGCGTGCTCGGGCAGGATGCGGTCCGGGTGCGCGATACCGCATCCGGTGCGGCGTCACATGGGTCTGAAGAAGGCCTGTCATCGGGGACGGAACGTGTCGGCGGCGTCGATGCCGCGTATGCGGCGCTACTCGAGGAGCAGTTCCGGCGCAGCGGCATCATGCACCTGATGGCGGTGTCGGGAGGGCATTTCATGGTCATCGCGGGGCTGGTGCACAGGCTGTGCTCCCGCGTGCTCGCCCCTCGATGGGCGACAGGACTGGTGATGGCGGTGTCGGACGTGATGCTGGCGATAGTCGTGTTCCCGTCCGATTCGGTGCTGCGCGCATTGCTCATGGGACTGTTCGGCGCTGCCGCGGTGGCGGCCGGCCGTCGAGGGCAGTCGGTGAGTTCGCTGAGCTGGACGGTGATCATCGTCCTTCTCATCGCTCCCTCGATGTCGGTCAGCTACGGTTTCGCGTTGTCCTGCGCGGCCGTATTGGGCATCGTGCTGTTCGCCGGCCCCTTGACCGATTGGCTGGCGTGCATGCTGCCCCGATTGCTGTCGGCTCCGCTCGCCATGACCATCGCCGCGCAGTCGCTCACCCTGCCGATACAGGTCCTGATGGATCCGCAACTGCCTCTCGCCTCGGTGCCGGCGAATCTGCTCGTCGGCCCGGTCGTGGGATTCGCCACCATGGCAGGGCTCGTCGCGCTGTTCATATCCTGGCTGATGCCGCAATGCGGATACGTCTTGGCCTGGATTGCGGGATGCGGCACGTCCGTCATGGAACGCGTCGCCGCGATGGTGTCGGACAACGAGTTCGCGACCATGCCGTGGGCCGGTGGCATACCGGGTGCATTGCTGATGGTGTTGGTCGAATCGGCGTGCGCCACGGTGCTGATACTGGCCACCCGATGGTTGCGTCTGCTGAGATCCGACGGATCCGGCGACGGCGGCCAGTCGTTCCGTCCCCGTCTGCGTGACCGGATACGGATATGGTGGTCGCAGACCGTAACGATGTTCGACGGCGACACCGACGGAGGAGACCGGCCGGTGCCGCACACGAAAGTCACGGCGGGAGCCATTCCCGTCGCATCGATGACGGGAGCGCATGACGGCTCTTGTCCAGCTGTATGGGAAGATGGAGACCATGGCAAACAAGGCAGGCTCGCAAGCCCCGTTCATCATCGTGTTCGGCGGTGACGCATATCTCAATAAGCGAACCGGGCGCGATCTCATCCGCCGTGCGCTGCACGATCGGCCCGACGCCGAGCGCATCGACCTGGATGCGACCGGCTGCGACCAGTACGCATTCGATGAGGCCGTCAGCCCTTCCCTGCTCGCCGATGTCGCCGTGGTCGTCGTCGACAATCTGCAGAACGCCGACGACAAGCTGGGCGAATCCATGGTGCGCTACTGCCGTCAGGCATGCGCCGATCCGGGTGCATCCAGCATCGTCATCTGCCGGCATGAAGGAGGGGTCAAGGGCAAACGGCTGCTCGACCAACTCGTCAAGGCGGGCGCGTGCAAGGAGACGGTCGCCGACCTGAAGAAACCGGAGGCGAAACTCAACTTCGTGCTGCAGATATTCGAGGGGGAGCACCGCCGCGTCGAGCCATTGGCCGCCCAGCAGCTCGTCGCGGTGCTCGGCGAGCGGACCGGAGAAATGGCCGCCATGTGCTCCCAACTGTGCTTCGATTTCGATGACGACCCCATCACCCTGGATCTCGTCAACCGGTACCTGACCTCGAACCCGCAGGTGACCGGTTTCTCCGTGGCGGACAAGGCCATAGCCGGCCGCACGGCCGAGGCCATCATCGCCATGCGTTCCGCCGTCGAACAGGGAACGGACCCCATCGCGCTGATCGGCGCGCTCGCGATGAAACTGCGCACCATCGCCAAGGCATCCGCAGTCAAGGCCGGCACCATCACGCAGGCCCAGGCGAAAACGAACCCGTGGGTGCTGAAAAACGCCATGAGACAGCTTTCGGGTTGGACCTCGGCGGGACTCGGGCAGTGCATCCGCATGCTCGCCTGGGCGGACGAACAGAGCAAAACCAACGGGGGCGACCCCGTATACGCGCTGGAGAGGTGCATCGAACTGATCAGCCACAAAGGAAGGGACTGACCGCGCCGGAGAACGGCGCCCTGCGGCGAGGCGACCACGGCCGGGTGCCCGCAGAGCATGCATGACATGAACGACGACATCGAAATTGAAACAGGAACGGCAGGGACGGGAATGAAAGAAACGATGGAAACAGCAGAAACGGGCAACGCCGGCGTGACACGGAACCAGGGAGCCGACGCCGCGCATCCCGTCGTTGTGCGCGTGCCCACCGACGACGACATGCGCGAACTGGGCCGGCGTGTGGCCTTGCTGCTGCACGGCGGCGACGTACTGTTGCTGTCGGGCCCGCTGGGCGCAGGCAAGACGACGTTCGCGCAGGGCATCGGCGCCGGATTGGGCATAACGGAACCCATCGTGTCGCCGACGTTCACCATCGCCCGCGAACTTGACGGACGATTCGCCGACGGGTCGCACGCCCACCTGGTGCATGTCGACGCGTACCGCCTCGGCGGCGACGCCTATGCGCCCGGACAGGACGTCGAGGAAAGACTGCTGGACGAGTTGGAATCGCTCGGTCTCGACGAGGAGCTGGAGGACCCCGGAGCCAACACCGTGATCCTGATGGAATGGGGCGAGCAGATGGCCTCCACGTTGGCTCCGGAACGTCTGGAAGTCCATATCGACCGCCCGCTCGATGACGGGCAGGACGACAAAACCGCGGAGAGGCAGCCGACAAGCGATGGCACCAGAGTCGTCACGCTGGTACCGGTCGGCCCGGCGTGGGATGGGGCGCGTATCTCGCGATTCACGACCCCGACCGCCTGATGATGGTGACTGACGGACGATGTAGACTCGTACAGGTTGCGTATGAACGGGAGGAACAAATGCAGGCGACTGATGGTTGCACGTTGGTGATCGACACCTCGTACGGTTCGACCGTGGGAGTCGTGGGGCATGAGCCCATCGTGGAGACCGATTCGCGCACCCACGTCGAGAAACTGCAGGTCAACATCGCCCGTGCGATGGATGCCGCCGGGCTCGGTCCCGCGGACATCGGCTGCATCGTCGTCGGCGTCGGCCCGGCCCCGTTCACCGGACTGAGGGCGGGGCTGGTCACAGCCAAGGCGCTCGCCTTCGCCACGGGGGCCCGGCTGATCGGTCAGAACATCCTCGACCCGCAGGACGCCATGTTGCGCGCCGCCCTGCGCGGCGATGCCGTCATAGCGGACGCGGCCGGATTCCTCGCGGATGTGTCGCATACGGCGCAAAATGGCCAGGCGGACGGGAGACCGGAGCCGGAACATCACATCACTCTGTGCGTGAATGACGCCCGTCGCAAACAGTTGTACTTCTCCCTGAACCATGAGGCTGGCGTGACGGGCTCAGAGACGGATTCCTGCCATTGGATCGCTATGGACATCGACTACCCCGGCCATATCGTGGAGCGGGTCAACGCCGAGGTACGCCGTCGCGCGGAGATTGGCGGCATGCGATACATCGTGGACGTGGTCGGTCACGGGGCGGCCCGATACGCCGACGCATGGCAAAGCCTGGATGCTCTCGGCTCGGTGGTCGAGGGATCCATTCTGGATGCGGGGGCGGCCGGCTTGGCGATGTTCGCCGAGATGGCGCTGAAACATGCGGACGACGAAGCGCCCGTCGAACCGCTGTATCTGCGCCGGCCCGATGCCGAAGTACCCAGCCCGCTCAAACACGTGCTGAACCATGCGGGCGCGCAGAGGGCGGACTGATGCTGCGCGAACTGGACGATATCGGGCGGGAGACGGCCGTCGGCGCGATAAGGGCGCTGGAAGTCGAGCTGTTCGGCAACCATGCGTGGAGCGAGGCCTCGATCAGGCAGGAGCTCGACGCGCCGGCACGCGTATACGTCTTCGACGTGGACGAGGCGGATGGACGCGACACGGACCGTGAACCCGCCATCCGCGGATTCGCCGGGTACTGGTATGACGGCGACGACGCGGAGATCATGGACATAGGCGTCAGCAAGACCCATCAGAGGCAGGGCATCGCGGTCGCGATGATGAATCACCTGATATCTCGCGCACGTCGACAGGGAGCCAGACGGATGCTGCTCGAAGTCAGCGTCGTCAACGACCCGGCCATCGCGTTGTACCACCGGTTCGGATTCCAGCGCATCGGACTGCGCAAACGGTACTACCAGCCGGAAGGCATCGACGCGTATGTGATGGCGCTTGACATTGAACCGCGCATCGTCGGGTTCAGCGGCAATGGCGGTGTGGCTGTCGCCGCCGGTGATACGTCCGCCGCCGGCGACATGACGAAACAAACAGGACAGGAGACGCAACCATGAGCGAACCGATCGTACTGGGCATCGAATCGACATGCGACGAAACCGCCGCTGCAATCGTACAGGGGCGCACGCTGCGTTCCAACGTCGTCGCCTCGTCGATGGAGGAGCACGCTCGTTATGGCGGCGTGATTCCGGAAATCGCCTCTCGCGCGCACGCCGAGGCGTTCGTGCCGTGCGTGTCCCAGGCGCTCTCCGACGCTGGGTTGGGACTCGGCGACGTGGATGCCATAGCGGTGTCGGCGGGCCCCGGCCTCGCCGGATGTCTCGCCGTGGGCGTTTCAGGTGCCAAAGCGCTTGCCTGGGCGGCGAACAAGCCGTTGTACGGCATCAATCATGTCATCGGGCATATCGCCGTCACGCAGCTGCAATTCGGGCCGTTTCCTAAGGATACGCTGGCGTTGATCGTGTCCGGTGGACACACGTCGCTGCTGCATGTGCGCGATGTCGCGCGGCATGTCGACGTGGTCGGCACCACGTTGGATGACGCTGCGGGGGAGTGCTTCGACAAGGTCGCGCGTTTGCTGGGCTTCCCGTACCCCGGCGGCCCGCATATCGACCGTCACGCTCAGCTGGGTGATCCCAAGGCCATCAAGGTGCCGCAGGGCCTGACTCAGGGGAAGGCCGGTGCGGCGCATCCGTATGATTTCAGCTTCTCCGGCGTCAAGACCGCCGTCGCACGGTGGATTGAGGAACAGCAGGCGGCGGGGCGGGACGTTCCCATTGACGACGTGTGCGCTTCGCTGGCGGACTCCGTGGCCACGGTTCTGGCCCGTAAGGCCATGCGCGGGTGCGAGCAGTATGATTCCAAGACTCTGATCGTAGGCGGAGGGTTCTCCGCCAACTCGCAGCTGCGTGCGAAGCTGCTCGAATACGGCGAGCGGGCCGGAGTCGAGGTACGCATCCCTCGGCTCAAGCTGTGCACCGACAATGGCGCGATGGTCGCCATGCTCGGCGTGAACCTCGTAGAGGCCGGCGAGGCCCCTTCCTCGCCCGATTGCCCCATCGATTCCGCCATGCCCATGAACAAAATCTGCATGTAGCCCCCTCCGCGAGGCCCGTGGCCGCAGGCCATCCCCACTTGCAGGGCCCGGAGAGCTGTCGCGAAGCGACTGGGGGTGGTCATCCTCAGCAATGCGGCGGATAGTCACTTGCGTCCCCACATTGCCACACCATCGATATTTCGCGTCAAAATCGCATTGTGTGGCTTTCCATCTGCCATACCGCGCGATGTGAGCCTTCACATCGCGCGGTATGGCAGACATTTGAATCATAGGACGGCCATTTTGCAATGATTCGGGATTGTTCTCGTCTCCGTCCCTTGCCACACCATCTTAAAAACCATCAGAATTCGCATAGTGTGGCACGCGGAGGCGCGCACACGACGGCGCATGCGATGCATCGGTGCGCAGGTGCGGAATGAGCGCGGGAAAGCAAAAACCCTCAACGTTTCCGTTGAGGGTTTTCTATGGCTCCTGCGGCTGGGCTTGAACCAGCGACCGTCCGATTAACAGTCGGATGCTCTGCCAACTGAGCTACGCAGGAATGATTTCCTGTGCTGAGCTAACTGCTGTGCACAAGATGAATATATTACACACAAATCACATGGATGCAACTTGAGTGCTCGCCTCGGCGTGTCGCCTGTAATTCCAATGGTTGATTGATGACGAGAACTGACAGTCGGATGCCGCGGACACAAGCAAATTATCGGTTTATCGACGGTTTCGCCCGCGAATCATCGGGCATTGTCAGGCGATTCCAGCAGCAAGTGCCGTGCAGTATCGGCGCGACACGCCGAAATGTGGATAACTCCCGAGCCTTCGACCACATCGGTTGTTTTTCGCCCTCCGCCGTGCATCGGTGTGCGATGCTGGGGATGCCGGGGCGCGGGGACGTTCCGGCGACAGACGACGGAATGGGGGAAGAGACTGATGCTGAATGATGATTTAGATGGGCAGCGGGGAGCGTGGCACCATCCTCAGGTGCGGTATGACCGCCATGCCATACGGCGCAGGCAATTCGCGCTTCGCCGCAGGGAGCGTTGCAAACGGACCATGATCCGGCTGTGCTGCATGTCCGTTGCCGTGATGTTCGCTGCGATGATGAACTGGGCGCTATTGCGGGTGCCCTCCGCATCCGCCGGGGAAGAGGTCTTCGCCGCGGTGACGTTATGCGCAGGACGACAGGCGGCGTGTCGGGCGGTATGGCTTTGGCCTGTGGGTCAGCCGGCCGTCATCGCGGATTTCGACCCACCTGACCGGCCATGGCTTTCCGGGCATCGCGGCGTGGATCTGCAGGCATCCGACGGCGATGAACTGTATGCCCCTGCGGATGGCATCATATCGTTCGCCGGGAGTGTCGGCGGCAAGTCGGTCGTCAGCGTCAACCACGGTGACCTTGTGTCGACGTTCGAGCCGGCGCATACCGAGGGCGTTGCCGGAACAGCCGTGAGACGCGGCGACGTCATCGGCGAAGTGGGAGGGGCGTCCGACCATTGCGACGGCCGATGCCTCCATTGGGGAGTCAGGAGGGTCCGACTGCAAAACGAGGGGACGGCGACGACATATCTTGATCCGCTCGCCCGTGTGAGACCCATGCGCATCGGCCTGAAACCCGATTGACGGCGATGCTGCCCCGAATTCGTATGGAAAAGCCGTACAATTGAACGGTGGCGATGCAGATGCCACCCGTTCGCCGGAACGACCGGCCCACAGTCGAGGGGAGCGCTGAAATGCTCAAGGAATATACGCAACCGGTCACCAAGCCCATTGACGGCGACAAAAACGTGTTCTCGGTGCTGGTCGAACGCGCTGAACGCAAGCCCAACGAGCCGCTGGTCTCGTACAAGGACGGTACTGGCTCATGGCGCTCGTTCACGGCCGCCGAATTCCGCGACAAGGTCATCGCACTGGCCAAGGGCCTGATCGCCCGTGGCGTCATGCCGGGGGACGCGGTGTCGATCATCTCTTCCACCTCATGGCAATGGGCTGCGCTGGACATGGCCATCATGTCCATCGGCTCCCTCACCGTGCCCGTCTACGAGACCAACTCGCCGGCTCAGGTCGCCACGATCTTCAATGACTCCCAGGTGACGATGGCGTTCGCCGAGAACGATGCGCAGCGTGACAAGATCGAGTCCGTCCGCTCGCGCTGCAGCACGCTGAAAGACGTGTACGTCATCGATTTCGGTGCGCTGAACACGCTGGAGGAATACGGGCGCGGAGTGAGTGACGAGGAGTTCTGGGAGCGCGAGCGTCTGGTGAAGGGTGACGACCTGGCAACCATCGTGTACACGTCGGGCTCTACCGGCATGCCGAAGGGCATTGAACTGTCACACGGCAACTTCGTGTACGTCACCTATGCCGGTACGCAATCCATGCCCGACATCGCCTATGGGCGTGACCGCCGTCTACTGCTGTTCCTTCCGCTGGCTCACGCATTCGCGCGGTACATGGTGCTGTACTGCTTTGCCGGTGACGTGGAGCTGGGGCTGTCCAACAACCTCAAGACCATTCTGTCTGATTTCGGCGAGTTCAAGCCGTCCTTCATACTGGCCGTGCCGCGCATCTTCGAGAAGGTGTACAACGCCGCCTCGCAGAAGGCGGGTGCCGGCATGAAGGGGCGCATCTTCGCCAAGGCCGCGGCCACCGCACGCGAATGGTCGCACGCGCAGCAGGAGGGCAACGGGTTCTCGGCCTCGCTGCGGATGCGCCATGCCATGTACGACCGCCTGATCTATCGCACGATCATGGGCGTGTTCGGCGGCCACTGCGAATATGCGGTGTCCGGAGGCGCTCCTCTGGACGGGGCCATCGCACACTTCTTCAACGGTGTCGGACTGCCGCTGCTTGAGGGGTATGGCATGACGGAGACCTGCGCCCCGGCCATGGTGAATCCAACCAAGGGATATCGCATCGGCACGGTCGGCATGCCGCTGCAGGGGGTGTCGGTAGGGCTCGGCGAGGACGGCGAACTATGCATCAAGAGCCGTGCGGTCTGCGTCGGATACCATAACCATCCTGAAATCACCCAGAGCCAGATCGTTGACGGATGGTTGCACACGGGGGACCTCGGCGACATCGACGACGACGGGTTTGTCACCATCACCGGACGCAAGAAGGACCTGATCATCACGGCAGGCGGCAAGAACGTGTCTCCGGGCATATTGGAGGCCAGCGTGATGACATCGCCGGTGGTGGACCAGTGCGTCGTCATCGGTGACCGTAAGCCGTTCATCGCGGCGATCGTCTCCCTGGATCTCGATGAGACCAACGCCTGGCTGGCCGCGCAGGGTGTGGAGCAGGTCTCCGACCTCGCCGAAGCCGTGCGCAACCCGATCGTCTACGCCGAGGTCGAGCGCGCGGTCAACGCCGCCAACGATCTGGTGTCGCGGGCAGAGTCGATTCGCAAATTCGAGATCGTGCCGGAGCCGTTCACCGAGGAGAACGGACTGCTGACCGCCAGCATGAAGGCACGCCGTCAAGCGGTGATCGACCACTTCGGCGAACTCATCGACACGCGCATTTACGCCCCGAAGGGCCGCTGAGCGGAAGTCCAGCCGGGCAACGAGTCGGCCGTCACCTCAACCGGTTCCCGTCATCATGACGGATGGTTGGGGTGACGGCCGACTCGCGTATATCTCGGTATTGCCGCGCCTGCTACATTCCCTGTGACGCGCAATCCCTGCGGCTGTCACATCCCCGCGTCGGCCAGAGTGATGTAGCCGGGGTCGATCAGCGTGCTCTTGAGGTTCGACGCGCTGATCGCGACCAGGTCGGGGCGCAGCGTCGGCATGTTCTTCCCCGCGACGCCCGGATACGTCCCCTTGGTCAGGTTCTGCGGCGATTTCACCGCCGTGCCCTGATTGATTTTTAGGCACATCTGCGCGAGCTGCGTCGCGGCGCCCTTGCGGTCCTCGACGGCGGTCATCCATTGATGGCCGCTGACGAGTTGCGGCAGTTCGTCGACGTACGCGCCATATCCGGTGATGATGGGCCACTGCGTGTCCCTGGCCTTTTCCGAGGCCGACCCGTCGTTGGTGGCGTCGCCGTCGTTTTCCGGCGCCTTGATCGGATCCGGCACCTTCTTGCGGTGGAGATCCTGCTTTCCGGTGATGTTGCCGACGATTCCGGGCAGTGTGATGGAGGGGTTGATGTCGGCCGCCGAACCGGTGTATCCGAGATGGTCGAGCGCGTCGACCACTCCGGAAGCCACGTAATCGTTCATGGCGATGATGCCGTCGATTCGGGTGTGCGAGACCGAATTCTTCTGTTTGAGACGATTGGTGATCTCGTCGGTGATGCGCGAATCCTTGTCGATTTTGAAGGCGACCGACTCCCACTGCCCGTCGGTCGTGTCGGCCGTCAGCAGTCCGGACGGACTGTATGCCGTGCCCTTCTTGAAATACGGCTGCAGCACGGACCAGGCGCCTGCGAAGGCCTCCTTGGCGAATTCGTCGTCACTGCCGTCAGCGGATGCGGTGTAGGGCAGCAGGATCTCCACGGCCTTCGGATTGTCCTTGCTGATGGTGTCGAGTTGCAGTTTGTCGGCAAGCTTGCTCGCCTGGATCTGCCCGATGCGTTCGGCTGTCGACAGTTCGACGAAAGCGTCGGGGGTGAAGTCCTTCACCGGATTGGCCACGAGCACCACGTGCATGCCCGAGTCCTTGGCCAGCTGCAATGCGTTCGCCATACGGGGCATCGATTCCGTGTCCGTCGAGTCGGATGCGTTATCCGAGCTGGATGCATTCGCCGATTCGGGTGTGTCAGTCGATTCCGATGCATCCGTTGAACCGGCCTCGTCTGAACCGGTCCTATCCGTCGCCGTGCCGCTCGTCTGGCTGACGTAATCGCCGTATTGCCGGGTGGATGTCTGCGTTTCGGCTGCGGGCGCGACGATCAGCGTTATTGCCTTCTCGTCAGCACCGTCTTTCTTGTTGGCGCTGTCTTTCCCGCTTTGCGCCGCCACCGCATGATTGACGACGTAATCCTGAATGTCCTGGCTCTGCTTGGCGAGGTCACTGGATGTGGTCGTGGTGATGTTCGCGGATTTGAATCCTTGCTTCTTGAGCTCGGAGGTGATGTCGGGCACCAGTTTCGCCCACTTGTTCAACGGCGTGTGCTGGGAGAGGGTGATGCCGTCCGATGGGGTGAATATCGCCACCGCCCCGGTGGATTGCGTGACGGTGCCGCCGTCCGGAGTGTTGGTATCGTCCGTTGACGCGCATCCCGCCGTCGTGAGCAGAAGACCCGTCGCCATCGCGGCGGCGATGAGTTTCAGACAAGACACCATGCGTCGTCCTGACATGGTCACGCCCTTTCAGTCATGCGAATACTGTAACTTTCGATTGTAGCCTCACCATACGCACAAGGCCCGCATCTCGTGTGGGGACATGGGATGCGGGCCTTGATGGCGATGGATTGCCGGCGGCGATCACCGGTGGCGGGAGCCGTCGGAGAACCCCGCCCGGCCGGTCACGCGGTCAGCGCCTTGGAAAGGTTCTCGTCCAGCGCGTTCATGAAGCCCTCGGTGTCGAGCCACGCCTGATCCGGTCCCACCAGCATGGCCAGATCCTTGGTCATCTGACCGCCTTCGACGGTGTCGACGATGACCTTCTCCAGCGTCTCGGCGAAGTGGCGGACCTCGGGCGTGCCGTCCAGGTCGGCGCGGTGCTTGAGTCCGCCGGTCCACGCGAAGATCGAGGCGATCGGGTTGGTGGAGGTCTTCTCGCCCTTGAGCCAGCGACGGTAATGGCGGGTCACGGTACCGTGCGCGGCCTCGGCTTCGACGGTCTGGCCGTCCGGGGTCATCAGCACGGAGGTCATCAGGCCCAGCGAGCCGAAGCCCTGAGCCACGGAGTCGGACTGCACGTCGCCGTCGTAGTTCTTGCACGCCCAGATGTAGCCGCCGTGCCACTTGAGGGAGCTGGCGACCATGTCGTCGATCAGGCGGTGCTCGTAGGTCAGGCCAGCCTCGGCGAACTTGTCCTTGTAGTCGGTCTCGAACACTTCGGCGAAGATGTCCTTGAACTGGCCGTCGTAGGCCTTCAAAATCGTGTTCTTGGTGGACAGGTACACCGGGTAGTGGCGCATCAGGCCATAGTTGAAGCAGGCGCGAGCGAAGCCGCGGATCGAATCGTTGACGTTGTACTGCACCTGGGCCACGCCGCCGTCCTGGCCGTAGTCATAGACCACGTGCTCAATCGGCTCGGAGCCGTCCTCGGGAGTGAAGGTGACGGTCAGGCGTCCGGCGCCCGGCACCTTGAAGTCGGTGGCCTTGTACTGGTCGCCGAAGGCGTGGCGGGCCACGACGATCGGCTTGGTCCAGCCGGGCACCAGACGAGGCACGTTGCTCATCACGATGGGCTCGCGGAAGATCGTGCCGCCGAGGATGTTACGGATTGTGCCGTTGGGGGACTTCCACATCTTCTTGAGACCGAATTCCTTGACGCGGGCCTCGTCCGGAGTGATGGTGGCGCACTTGACGCCCACGTGCTCGCGCTGGATTGCCTTTGCCGCGTCGATGGTGACTTGGTCGTCGGTGGCGTCACGGTTCTCGATGCCCAGGTCGTAATAGTCCAGATCGACGTCCAGATAGGGCAGGATCAGACGGTCCTTGATGTCCTTCCAGATGACGCGGGTCATCTCGTCGCCGTCGAGCTCGACGACCTTTCCCTCGACCTTGATTTTGGCCATGCGTTTCCTCCTAGCGTGATTGGCGTATGTGCACCAGTCTTAGCGCATCGATGTTACCGCGCGTTGTCCGCCGCTCGGTATTCGCCACAATGTGAGACGGCGGGTGATGCGCGTGTGCGGCCGCGTCCGGTGTCACAGCCCGGCATTAGCCTTGAAACCATGTCTCAGGAAATTGAAATCGGTTTGGGCAAGAAGGCCCGCATGGCCTACGCGCTGGATGATGTCTCCATCGTTCCCTCTCGTCGCACCCGCGATTCGCAGGACGTGTCGACGTCGTGGCAGGTGGATGCCTATGAGTTCGACGTACCGGTCATCGGAGCCCCGATGGATTCGGTCACCAGCCCCGCCACGGCGATAGCGATGGGCCGGCTGGGCGCTCTTGGCGTGCTGGATCTGGAGGGTCTGTGGACGCGGTATGACGATCCGCAGCCGCTGCTCGACGAAATTGCCCAGCTGCCCGATGACGTCGCGACCGAGCGGATCCAGGAGATCTACCGTGAGCCGGTGAAGCCCGAGCTCATCACCCGCCGGTTGCATGAGATCCGCGATGCGGGCGTCACCGTGGCGGGCGCGCTTTCCCCGCAGCGCACCCAGCAGTTCTACTCCACGGTGGTCGAAGCCGGCGTCGACCTGTTCGTCATCCGCGGCACGGTGGTGTCCGCCGAGCATGTGTCCCTCGGCCATGAGCCGCTGAACCTCAAGAAGTTCATCTACGACCTCGATGTTCCGGTCATCGTCGGCGGCGCCGCGAACTACACTGCGGCCCTGCACCTGATGCGCACTGGTGCGGCGGGCGTGTTGGTCGGCTTCGGCGGCGGTGCGGTCACCGCTACGCGCACGACGATCGGCGTCCACGCCCCGATGGCGACCGCGATCGCCGACGTGGCTGAGGCGCGCCGCGATTACATGGACGAGTCCGGAGGCCGCTATGTGCAGGTCATCGCCGATGGCGGCATGGGGGATTCGGGCAGCTTCGTCAAGGCCCTCGCCATGGGCGCCGACGCCGTCATGCTCGGCGCTCCGCTCGCCCGCGCCACCGAGGCTCCCGGTGGCGGCAAGCATTGGGGTGCGGAAGCCCGTCACCAGACCCTGCCACGCGGTTCCCGCACCGATGTCGGCACGGTCGGCTCGCTGGAGCAGATCCTGTTCGGGCCCAGCCACCGCGCTGATGGCCAGGTGAACTACATCGGCGCGCTGCGCCGAGCCATGGCGTCCACGGGCTATGTCGACGTCAAGAGCTTCCAGCGTTGCTCGGTGGTCGTCAACCCCTACCACGTCTGATCCGTGATGCTTCGCCTCCGCGTCGGAGGCTCGAATCGCGGCACGATTGCACAAAAAGGCACCCTCGTCCATTGCAGGGGTGCCTTTGTTGTGTTGTGCTGGGATTATCCCCTTTCATCGTGGATGGGGGCGAGAGAGAAGACGGAGAAACGGACATGGAGCAACCCACTTATCATTACGCGCGCGAAAACCCGCCCTGCCCGGTGCCGAGCCTCGACGGGTACGTCATCGTAGAATCGTCCGACGTTCCGGTGCCGTATCACATCACCAGCTGCGGCGCGGGAAGCATCAACGCCGCACAGGGCCATTCGCTGGCGGTATCGTCCGCCCGCATAGCATGCATGTCCGCCGACATCATGCGCGGACAGCTGCATGCGGGCAAGCTCAGACGGGCGGTGACCGGCCCGTGTCTCAAGAAGCTGGAGACCATGGCGTACCTGCTCGACAACCACATGCAGTCGAATCCCGAGCTGAAGGCCAAACTCCGGTATCTGCCGGTGGTGCCCCGGATGATGTCGGGGATGTTCATCAATCCGACGACGTTCGAGATATCGACGCATCTGACCATCGGCGTGCAGAACTACTGGTCGAACATCGTGCTGCGCCAGATGGGATGCCGCTGGCTGTGCACGATGACGGACATCGGGTGATACACGCCGCGCAAGCCGGATGATATGTTCCGCATGGCCGCGTGCCGGTACGCGGCCATGCTTATAGTGGAGCCTATGTTGCGTGAATACACCGTCGATACGATCTATCAGACCACAGACCTGGACACCATCTATTCACTGCTCGCCAAGCGTTGCGAACGCGACCCCGATGACCTCGTCGCCCAATGGCAGGACGATGAGACGAGGCAGTGGCATGACGTGTCCGCCGGCCAGATGAACGACCGCGTCCGTGAGGTGGCCAAGGGGCTTCTCGGCCTCGGGGTCAAGCCCGGCAGCATGGTCGTGATATACGCCGCCACCTGCTATGAGTGGGGCGTCGTGGACTTCGCCTGCGCCTCCATCGGCGCGGTGAGCGTCCCCGTATACGAGACCGATTCGCCCAAACAGACGGGTGATATCGTCGCAGAGGTCGAACCGGTCATCGCCTTCGCCGGCGACGACTCCCATGCGCAGATCCTTGAGCAGATTCGCGCGCACAGCGAGAGCCTGCGCTACGTGTTCAACTTCAAGGCGAACGGCCTCGACGCGGTCGCCGATTTCGGCGAGTCCGTCAGCGACGAGGAACTGGACAAGGCGATCGGCCGCGTCCGCGCCGACGACCTGTTCACCATCGTGTACACGTCGGGCTCCACCGGCAAACCGAAGGGCGTGATGCTGTCTCACCGCAACTTCAACCACACGGTCTACAACGGCTATGAGGTACTCAACGACATGCTGTACCAGCCGAGCCGTCTGCTGCTGTTCCTTCCGCTGGCGCACTGCTTCGCGCGGTACATCCAGTACGTGGCCATCGGCTCGCATGGCGTGGTCGGCTATATCTCCAGCGCCAAGCGGCTGCTCGCCGACCTGCGCGGCTTCAAGCCCACGTATCTGCTGGGCGTGCCCCGCGTGTTCGAGAAGGTGTACAACGCCGCCTCGCAGAAGGCCGGAGCCGGTCTCAAGGGGCGCCTGTTCGCCAAGGCGTTCGATCATTTCGTGCAGTGGTCGAAGGACGAGATGGCCGGCGGCCATCATTCCCTGGGCGCCCGCATCCAGCACAGCTTCTACATGCAGACCGTGGGCTCGTCGATCCGTTCCGCCCTGGGCCCCAACATGAAGTGGCTCGCCTGCGGCGGCGCCCCGCTCAATGCCGATCTCGCGCACTTCTTCAACGGATTCGATGGCATCACCTTCATCCAGGGGTATGGCATGACCGAGACGGCCGCGCCCTGCCTGGTGAATTTCCAGGACGCGAACGAGGTCGGCTCCGTCGGCCGGCCCGGCTGCATCTCCATCAGGCTCGCGGATGACGACGAGCTGATGATCAAGGGGGCGAACGTGTTCCTTGGCTACTACAAGCAGCCTCAGCGGACCGCCGAGGCCCTGACCTCCGATGGCTGGCTGCACACGGGTGACCTCGCCACGATCGACGATCGGGGATTCGTGTTCATCACGGGCCGCAAGAAGGACATCATCATCACGGCCGGCGGGAAGAACATCAGCCCGGCGCCGATGGAGGATGTCATCAACACATGCCCGATCGTCGCCCATGCCGTCGTCATCGGCGACGGACGCCCGTTCATCGCCGCGCTCATCGAACTCGACGCGGAGATGACCCGATCGTGGCTTGCCTCGCAGAACCTCGACATCGACGCGCCGATGAGCGAGATCGCGACCAACGACGCGGTCCGAGCGTTGGTGCAGCAGTACATCGACAAGGCCAACGGCAACGTCTCCCGCGCCGAGTCGGTGCGCAAGTTCGTTATTCTGGACGAGGAGTTCAACCAGGAGGACGGCACTCTGACACCCAGCATGAAGGTGGTCCGCCCGAAGGTGCTGCAGCGTTACGCCGACGTGATCGACAACATGATCTATGCTCCGAAGAACGCCGCAAAGCCGCTGCCCGCCACCGTCAAGATCCTCGACATGACCGCCGAGACCGTGAAGCAGTCTTCGGAAAGCGTCAAGCAGGCCTTCGACCAGGCGAAGGGAAAGATTCGCTTCATGAAGGACGACGAAGCCAAATCCGGCAGCCCCGAGCAGGAGGACAGCGTGGGCGACGCGGCATCTGACGGCAACGACACCAGTGAGGAGAAGTAATTGGCCATCCGCGAAATCAGAACAGTTCCCGATCCGGTGCTGCGCACCCCGTGCGAGACGATCAGGGAGATCACGCCCGCCGTACGCCGCCTTGTGCAGGATCTGCTGGACACCGTCGACGATCCGGGTCGTGCCGGGCTCTCGGCGAACCAGATCGGTGTCGGGCTGCGCGCCTTCTCGTACAACATCAACGGGAAGATCGGATACGTGCTCAACCCGGTGCTGGAGGAGAAGAGCGGCGAACAGTACGGTGACGAAGGATGCCTGTCCGTTCCCGGCCTGTGGTACAAGACCCGTCGCGCCGATTACGCCCGCGTGCGCGGCATCGACCTGGACGGCAACGAGGTCGTGCTGGAGGGCAGCGGCCTGATGGGTCGCATGCTGCAGCATGAGACCGATCACCTCGACGGTCACGTGTACCTCGACCGGCTGGAGAAGACGGAGCGCCGCGAGGCGTTGCGGTACATGCGTGAGCACGCCGCCAAGTAGGCACGTGGTGGTATTCTGAATATTTGTGCGCCAACCCGGCCGTCACCGCAGTCGCAGGTGGCGACGGCCAACCGTTATCGTCAACCGGTGCACACCATATCGCGTCATGTCCGCGACGGCCTGTGTCGGTCGGCCACGCTTCGGCGGGGCTGCACTCAGGTACGCATGACCAGGCAAGAACCGACAAGAAAGGTAGTGCTATGGCACAGATCACGATGAGCGAAATGCTCAAGGCCGGCGTCCACTTCGGTCACCAGACCCGTCGTTGGAACCCCAAGATGAAGCAGTACATCTTGATGGAGCGCAACGGCATCCACATCATCAACCTGTTCAAGTCGCTGGAGCTGATCGACAAGGCCTATGACTTCATCAAGGCCACCGTCGCCCACAACGGCACCGTGCTGTTCGTCGGCACCAAGAAGCAGGCCCAGGAAGCCGTGCAGACCCAGGCCACGCGCGTGAACATGCCCTACGTGTCCGAGCGTTGGCTCGGCGGCATGCTGACCAACTTCCAGACCGTCTCCAAGCGTGTGAGCCGTCTGAAGGAACTTGAGGAGATGGACTTCTCCGACGTGCACGGCTCCGGTCTGACCAAGAAGGAACTGCTGCTGCTGGAGCGCGAGAAGGATAAGCTGGAGAAGCAGCTTGGCGGTATCCGCAACATGGTCCGCACCCCCTCCGCGATGTTCGTCGTGGACATCAACAAGGAATCGCTCGCCGTCGAGGAAGCCCACAAGCTGGGCATCCCGGTCGTGGCCCTCGTCGACACCAACACCGACCCGGAGTCCGTCGATTACCCGATTCCGGCCAACGATGACGCCATCCGCGGCATCGAGCTGCTGACCAGCCTGATGGCCGACGCAGTGGCCGATGGCCTGCTGGAGCGTTCCGGCCGGGCCGCCAAGGCCGAGGGCGAGACCGAAGCCGAGCAGCCGATGGCCGCTTGGGAGAAGGAACTGCTGACCGAGGGCGCTTCCGCTGAAGCCGCTCCGGCCGCCGAGGCCGAGGAAGCCAAGGCCGAGTGACCTACCTCCTGTAGTATGGGAGGTGCAACAGCCTCCCATCACTATGGGGACACATTTTTAACGAGGAGACAAATCAATGGCAGCAATCACTGCAGCTTTGATCAAGCAGGTGCGCGAAGACACCGGCGCCGGCATGATGGACGTCAAGAAGGCTCTCACCGAGGCCGAGGGTGATGTCGCCCGCGCCAAGGAGATCATCCGCGCCAAGGGTATCCAGGCCGCTGGCAAGCGTGAAGGCCGCAAGGCCCAGGAAGGCACCATCGCCTCCAAGGTGATCGAGTCCGCCGAAGGCCAGACCGGTTACGCCGTCGAGCTCAATTCCGAGACCGACTTCGTGGCCAAGACCCCGAAGTTCGTCGAATTCGCCGACACCGTGCTCGGCTACGCCGTGGCCGCCGACGCGAACAACGCCGACGAGCTCCTGGCGTCCAACGCCGAGGATGGCACCGTCAAGGTCGCCGTCGAAGAGGCGGCCGCCCTGTTCGGCGAGCACGTCAAGGTCGGCCAGTTCGCCAAGATCTCCGGCCCGCACGTCGAGATCTACGCGCACAAGAAGTCCGTCGAGATGCCCCCGAGCATCGTCGCGATGATCGCCACCGACGAAGCCGGTGCCAAGGTCGCTCACGAGGCCGCTCTGCAGATTTCCGCCATGGGCGCCAAGTGGCTCAGCCGTGAGGACGTTCCGGCCGATGTCGTCGAGTCCGAGCGTCGCGTCGCCACCGAGAAGTCCCTGGCCGAAGGCAAGCCCGAGAAGATCGTTCCGAAGATCGTCGAAGGCCGTCTCAACGCCTTCTACAAGGAAGTCGTCCTGCTTGAGCAGCCGTTCGTCAAGGATCCGTCCAAGACCGTCGGCAAGCTGTTCGAGGAAGTCGGCGGCAAGGCCGTGGCCTTCGCCCGCATCGAGGTCGGCAAGGGCGAAGAGGAGTGAATCGAACCGCGAAGGTTTGATTCGTCCCGCTCCGGTCCGCATCATCGGGCCGGGGGAGCAGCCTGTGAGCTGAGATGAACCTCAACAAAGGCGGTCCGCGCTTTCATGCGTCGGCCGCCTTTGTCATACCTGGCATGGCCGGCGCGGCCATGCCAGCCGACAGCATGCAATCACACGAATAACGAAAAATCATATGGGGGATCATGACGATGATTTCATCGTTGATGGGGAGCGGAACGGCGCAGCCCACCTGCCGCAGAAACGAATGGCCGAAGAACCGCATGGCATCGGATAGGACCGACCGGCATGCGCTGATCATGCCGGGCACCGGATACAACTGCGATCGGCCGCTGCTGTATTACTGCGCGATGGCGTTGGCCGATGCCGGCTGGTTCGTGGAACGGCTCGACGTCGATGCGGACCTGTCGAAGACCCTCGCGCCGAGAATATTCTCGATGCTGTCCGGAGCTGTCGACGACTGGCTGGATGGCATCCCTCGCCGGTCGAGTCCGGCATCGCAGCCGCGCACCCTGGTGGTGGCGAAATCGCTGTCGACGTTCATCTACCCGCATGTGTCCCGGCTCGGCGTCCCGATGGCCTTGCTGACGCCCGTGCTGTCGCCGGCCGACTTCGATCCGACACGGTCCGTCATCCCCGTGCCGGGCGATGACGATTACGAGCCCGGCTCGGCTCCCGAACCGCTGATCTGCGCAGGAACCGCGGACCCGCTGTACCGCAGCGACCGGGCCCATCGTCTCAGTGGCCTCGTGCATGAGTACCCGCAGGCCAATCATTCGATAGAGGTTCCCGGCCGGTGGCGCACTTCTGCGTCGTATCTCGACGACGTGGTGGCCCGGGTCGAGGAATTCGCCGAATCGCTGTGATCGCGCGAGTCGCTACCGGGCACTGTCGCAGTTTGCGGATACGCTGATAGGCAGTATGTCGGGCGGTTCCGGCTCACGAAGCATCAGGGAACCGATATCAGAAAGGCTATGCATGGCAGATGGAGTAGCGGCGGATCAGCCACGAAGGGTATTGCTGAAACTGTCTGGTGAGGCGTTCGGCGGCGGAAAGGTCGGCATCGATACGCAGGTGATTCGTCGCATCGCCGAGGAGATCGTCCCCGCCGTGCGGCAGGGCGTTCAGGTCGCCATCGTCGTCGGCGGAGGCAACTTCTTCCGCGGCGCGGAATTGCAGCAGGCCGGCATCGACCGTTCCCGCGGCGATTACATGGGCATGCTGGGCACGGTGATGAACTGCCTCGCGCTGCAGGATTTCCTGGAGCAGGAGGGGCAGGCCACCCGCGTGCAGACGGCCATCACCATGGGTCAGGTCGCCGAGCCGTACATTCCGCTCAAGGCCATCCGCCACTTGGAGAAGGGCCGCGTCGTGATCTTCGGCGCCGGTGCGGGCATGCCGTATTTCTCCACCGATACGGTGTCCATCCAGCGTTCGCTGGAGATTCATTGCGATGAGGTCGTTATGGGCAAGAACGGCGTCGACGGCGTCTACACCTCCGACCCCCGCAAGGACGCAGATGCCAAGCGTTTCGCAACGCTGAGCTACAACCGCGCCCTTGTCGACAACCTGGCGGTCATGGATGCCGCCGCGCTGTCCATGGCCCGCGACAACAGGAAGCGCATCCGCGTGTTCGGTCTCGAAGAGGCCGGCAACGTGACCCGCGCGCTGCTCGGCGAGGAGATCGGCACGCTGGTGTCCACCGCCGAATCCACGCTCGCGTGAGCGACGCGCATCGGTGATCGCGCGTCTGCATCCAACCCGGGAAACCAACTTCAACGAAGAACAACAACAAGGAGCACAAAATGGCCAATCCTGTCGAACAAGCCAAGGAACAGATGAACAAGTCCGTAGAGAACACCAAGGAGAACTTCGCGGGCATCCGCACTGGCCGCGCCAACCCCGCGCTGCTCAATGGCATCGTCGTTGACTACTACGGTGCTCCGACTCCACTGAAGGCCGTCGCGTCCATCGGCGTGCCGGAGCCCCGCACCCTTTCCGTCACCCCGTTCGACGTGTCCCAGGCCAGCAAGGTCGAGAAGGCCCTGCGCGACTCCGATCTCGGCGTCAACCCGAACCGCGATGGCAACGTCATCCGCATCACCATGCCGGAGCTGACCAGCGAGCGTCGCAAGGAATACGTCAAGCTCGCCAAGTCGAAGGCCGAGGACGGCAAGGTCGCCGTGCGCAACATCCGCCGCAAGGCCAAGGAGACCATCGACAAGTCCGTCAAGGACGGCGAGATGGGCGAGGACGAGGGCGATCGTCTGCTCAAGGAGCTCGACAAGGTCACCAAGCAGGTCACCGACCAGCTCGACGCGCTGTTCGAGACCAAGCAGAAGGAGATCATGGAGGTCTGACCTTCATGACGAAATCGTTGAACCGGACGCGGCATGTGACCATCGCCTCGTCCGGTTCGCTATGATGAAGGCAGAATCATCATGGCACCATCGACTTACGGAGGCGGTTGAACATCATGGAACACAACGACCAGCTTCATGTGGAGGCCGAGGAGGCCCTGGCGAACATCAACAAGAAGACCGGGCGCAACATGCCGCAGGCGGTCGCGACCGGCGCGGTGCTCGTCATCATCATATTGGCGAGCCTGCTGATCCGCATCGACGTGTTCGTGCTGCTGATCGTCGTGTTCATGGTGCTTGCGCTGTGGGAGCTCCGTGTCGATTTCGCCACGGTCGGTCTGCATATCCCGGTCGTCGCGCTGTGGCTGTGTTCGGCGGCCATCCTGCTCGGCACCTATTACAGCCCGTACCATTTCGGCACGATGGCGCTGCTGACGATGGCGACGCTGATGCTGGTGGCCATTCTCGCCACCGCCCGGTTCAGCTTCGGCAACTGGCTTTCGCTCGCCGTCGCATCCAAGCTGTCGAGCTCCGACGCCGCCGCGCGCGAGCAGTCGTCGTTCAATCATGAGAAAGGCGAACTGCATCACAGTCGGCTGTCGCATGTCGCTGTCTCGATACTCACCGTGCTGTACATCCCTACGCTGGCCAGCTGCATCGTGCTGTCGCTGGTGTTCAACGGGCATCCGGTCGCGCACGCGATCACGCTGGTGTTCCTGCCGGCCCTGAGCGATACCGGCGGCCTGTTCTTCGGCGCATGGTTCGGCAAGCACAAGCTGTCGCCGCGCATCTCCCCCAAGAAATCGGTCGAGGGACTGTTCGGTTCGATCCTGTTCGCGATGATCGGCGCGTTCGCGGTGTTCTTCTGCACGTATGACGGCGCGGTGTGGGCGTCGCGCTGGTGGGTTCCGATCGTCATGGGAGTACTGACCGGCGTCGCAGGCACGTTCGGCGACCTGTGCGCGTCCATGCTCAAGCGCGATATCGGCATCAAGGATATGGGACACCTGCTCAAGGGTCATGGAGGCGTGATGGATCGTGTGGATTCCATCCTCATGTGCGCGCCGTTCCTGGCCGGACTGCTGTGGATTGTCGGCATGTGACGGTCGTCTCGACGATCGGACATGACGATGCGGGAAGCGACGACAAGATACGAACGATGATGGAGGAGCAATGACGACCGGGCATGCGCAGGATGCGGAACAGCCGGAGACCGGAATCACCCCCGGCGACAAGGGGGCTTTCCGCGACGTGCTGTCCAAGGACCATGCCCGACGGGGCAAGCCGCCGGTGCATCTGGTGGACATGACGCCTGACGAGCGCATCGCCAGGGCGAAGGATCTGGGATTGCCGAAGTTCCGTGTCAAGCAGCTGGCGAACCATTACTTCGGCCGGCTGGAGACCGAGTCCGAGGCGTTCACCGACCTGCCTGCCGCCACACGCGGCGATATCGTCGAGGCGTTCTTCCCGCCTCTGATCGACGAGGTGACCCATCAGGTGGCCGATCAGGGCACCACCATCAAGACGCTGTGGCGCCTTTTCGATGGCTCTCACATCGAATCCGTACTCATGCGTTACCCGAACCGCACCACGTTATGCATCTCCAGCCAGGTCGGCTGCGGCATGGGCTGTCCGTTCTGCGCGACCGGTAAGCTTGGACTCACCCGCAACATGTCGACCGGCGAGATTCTGGAACAGGTGCGCGTCGCCGCTCGTATGATGCGCGACGGCGAAGTGGCCGGAGGCCCCGGCCGGCTCAGCAACATCGTGTTCATGGGCATGGGCGAGCCGATGGGCAACTACCGGTCCGTGCTATCCGCCGTGCGCCAGATCAGCGCGATGCCTCCCGAAGGGTTCGGCATCTCCGCGCGTAACATCACCGTATCGACCGTCGGCGTCGTGCCCGGCATCAGGAAGCTCACGGCCGAGGGCATCCCGGTGCGTCTGGCCGTGTCGCTGCACGCGCCCAGTGATGCGCTTCGCGACGAGCTCGTGCCGATGAACAAGCGTTTCAACACCACTCAGGTGCTCGACGCCGCCCACGATTACTTCCTGTCGTCCAAGCGCCGCGTCAGCATCGAATACGCGTTGATGCGCGGCATCAACGACCAGGCCGAGCACGCGCGACTGCTGGCCAAGCGGCTCAACCATTACGGCGACGATTGGGCGCATGTCAACCCAATCCCGCTCAACCCGATCGAGGGATCTCGCTGGACCGCATCCAAGCCCGAGGATGAGCAGCAGTTCCTCGATATCCTGCACCATGCCGGAATCACGGCCACCCTGCGTGACACCCGAGGCTCCGATATCGACGGCGCCTGCGGCCAGCTCGCCGCCAAGACCAAAGAGGCCTTCGCGGCCTAACCGCGCTCTCACTGCTGCAGGCCGCGAATCTCGAACCGCAGAGGGCGCGGCCTTCCCGTCCCATGTAGCGGAACGCCGCGGCACTGCTGTAACGGGCGGACGCTACCCTTGGTATCCGTACAACAACCGAGCTTGATAAGGGAGCAATCATGTCGTTGGCCGTCCGAGTCATTCCATGCCTAGATGTCGATGCGGGACGAGTGGTCAAGGGCGTGCATTTCGAGAACCTGCGTGATGCCGGCGACCCGGTCGAGCTGGCGGGGGAGTACTACCGTCAGGGTGCCGACGAGCTGACCTTTCTGGACGTGACCGCCTCCAGCTCGCACCGCCAGACCATGATCGACGTGGTCAGCCACACCGCAGAGCAGGTGTTCATCCCGATGACCGTCGGCGGAGGCGTGCGTACTCCCGAGGACGTCGACTCGCTGCTGCGTTGCGGCGCCGACAAGGTGGGCGTCAACACCGCAGCCATCAACGACCCGACGCTGATCAGCCGCGTCGCCGACCGATTCGGCAATCAGGTGCTGGTGCTGTCGGTCGATGCCCGCCGCGAGCAGGGCGAACAGCATACGCAGTCCGGGTTCGAGGTGACCACGATGGGTGGGCGAAAGTCCACCGGCATCGACGCGATCTGGTGGGTCAAGCGGGCCGAGGAACTGGGCGCTGGCGAGATCCTGCTCAACTCGATGGACGCGGACGGCACCCGTGAGGGCTTCGATTTGGAGATGATCAAGGCAGTGCGCCGCGAGGTCAAGATACCGATCATCGCCTCCGGTGGCGCGGGCAAGGCCGCTGATTTTCCCCCGGCCATCGCCGCCGGTGCGGATGCGGTGCTCGCCGCGTCGATCTTCCATTACGGTCTGGTGACCATCCGCGAGGTCAAGCAGGCGCTTCGGTCCGCGGGATACACGGTTCGCCTATGAATCGCGGCGAAACCGGCCGGCGATGATTCGCCGCATGCATGAACACGACTCCATAGGGACATGAACAGGAATATGAAGGACATGACAGATACGCAATCCACCATCGACTATGACAACACCGACGAACTCGACCCGCGCATCGCTGCGCGGCTCAAGCGTGACGCGCGCGGGCTGGTCGCCGCGGTCATCCAGCAGTATGACACGCACGAGGTGCTGATGGTCGGCTACATGAACGACGAGGCGCTGCGGCGCACGTTGACGACCGGTCGCGTGACGTTCTGGTCTCGCTCCCGTCAGGAATACTGGCGCAAGGGGGACACGTCCGGCCATGTGCAGTATGTGAAGTCCCTGACGCTGGATTGTGACGGCGATGCGATTCTGGTTCAGGTCGACCAGGTGGGTGCCGCCTGCCATACCGGCAAGCGCTCGTGCTTCGAGGAGGGCGGCCCGTTGCCGGTCGTCGTCGGAAACCGTACCGCGGAACAGGAGAATGCGTGATGAGCGAGCGGCGTATTGACGATGCCGGTGTGGCCGGCGGCCTGCACGATGATGGGGCCGCGTGCAGCGTCGAGCCTCTCGAATGGGGCGGCACATGGCCGGACCGCGCCCAGTTCCATCGGCTTGCCGACGCCGGATACCGTGTGGTTCCCATCGTGCGGCGACTGCTCGCCGATTCGTTGACGCCCGTGGGCTTTTACGAGCGTCTCGCCGGGGGCCGTTCGGGAACGTTCATTCTGGAATCGGCGGAATACGGTGGTTCCTGGAGCCGATACAGCTTCATCGGCGTCAATTCGATGGCTCAACTGCGCTCCGATCACGGCAAGGCGAACTGGCTCGGCCAGGTGCCGGCCGGAGTGCCCACTGAGGGTGACGTGATTGAGGTGGCCCATGCCGCGCTCAAGGTGCTCAAGGCGCCGCACGTGGCCGGACTGCCGAACCTGACCAGCGGACTGGTCGGCTCCGTCGGCTGGGATGCCATCCGCCATTGGGAGCCCAAACTGCGCGCCGAGGCGCCGGATGAGACCGGCCAGCCGGAGGTGACGCTGGCCTTGGCCACCGACATCGCAGTGGTCGATCATGTGTCCGGCTCGGTGTGGCTGATAGCCAATGCGGTGAACGTCGACGACCGGCCGACCCGCGCCGATGCCGCGTATGACGAGGCCATCGAACGGCTGGATGCCATGCAGCGCAAGGCCGCCACGCCGGTGGCGGGGGAGGCCCGCGTGAGCGTGCTTGACCGAAGCATGCCCCAGCCCCAGCTGCGGTTCCGCACCGCCAAGGCCGAGTATGAGCGCTGGGTGGAGGAGACGAAGCGGCACATCGTCGACGGCGATGTGTTCCAGACGGTGATATCCCAGCGTCTGGATCTGGATTCGCCAGCTGACCCGTTCGACGTGTACCGTGTGCTGCGCACGCTCAACCCCAGTCCGTACATGTATTTCATGACGCTCACCGACGCCGAGGGACGCGATTTCAACGTGATCGGTTCCAGCCCCGAGACGCTGATCAAGGTCGACAACGGGCATGCGATGACCTTCCCGATCGCCGGTTCCCGTCCGCGCGGCGCCACTCCGGAAGAGGATGAGCGCCTTGCCAAGGAATTGCTCGCCGATCCAAAGGAGCGCAGCGAGCACATCATGCTCGTCGACCTGTCGCGCAACGACTTGAGCAAGGTCTGCCTGCCCAGCAGCGTCGAGGTCGTGCAGCTGATGGACATCAAGCGTTTCAGCCACATCATGCACATCTGCTCGACGGTTACTGGCACGGTCGATCCGAACCTGACCACGTTCGACGTGTTCATGTCGGCGTTCCCGGCGGGCACGCTGTCCGGAGCTCCCAAGCCCCGCGCGATCGAGATCATCGACGAGCTGGAGGCGGCCGACCGAGGCATCTACGGCGGGACAGTCGGCTATTTCGACTTCTCCGGCAATATGGACATGGCCATCGCCATCCGCACCGCCTTCCTGCGCGATCATCAGGCCAGCGTGCAGGCCGGTGCCGGTCTCGTGCTCGATTCGGTGCCCGCCACCGAATGGCAGGAGACGCGAAGCAAGGCCGAAGCCAGTGTCGAGGCCATCCAGATAGCAGCGCAGCTGCGTAGCGTCGAGTAGACGCCCCGCGGTACCGATCGCCTTTGCGCCCCGCCCCGGCGTGTCCTTGATGACACGCCGGGGCGTTTTCCGTATCGTGCCCGGCATTGCGGTCGGCGCGTGAGCAGGATGAAGATGGCTGCGTGACCAGAATGACTCTGGTAATGTGAGGAGTGTCACATTATGAGGATGAGCTTGATTCGAGCGTCGAAGGAATGTACGATACGCCGTATAGGCCGGTGTTCCGTAAGGTTTTTCGCGGGGGACTCCGTTGTTGTCGATAGGGATGGCCTTGACGACTAGAAGAGAGAAAAATAAATTGTAAACTTTATATACATAAATCTGTCATGCTTACTGGCGGGCGGTGTTGCACGCCGTGGGTTACCATCTGTGTGACCGGTGACACGACACAAATGTTAATGTAGTTGACATTTCCTTGGCATGCCTTTACACTAACTAATTAGTTGCCACGACGAGGAGGCAACATCCATCTCAATGGAGGAGTTAGGAATATGGTAGCTAAGAAACGACTGCTTGCTGGTCTGGCGTCGCTGACTGTCATGGGCATCGCCCTTGCCGGTTGCGGTTCATCCACGAACAACAGCAGCAATACCCCCAAAGACGAAAAGGTGACGATCACCTACATGCATCGCCTGCCGGATAAAGAGGGCATGACGCTGGTCAATGACATCGTGGCCAAGTGGAACAAGGACAACCCGAACATCCAGGTCAAGGCCACCAAGTTCGATGGTGCGGCTCAGGACATGATCAAGAAGCTGGCGACCGACGTCAAGGCCGGCGCCGCTCCTGATCTGGCTCAGGTCGGATACGCCGAGTTGCCTGAGGTCTTCAATCAGGGCCTGTTGCAGGACGTCACCGAAGAGGCCGCGAAGTACAAGGACCACTTCGCTGAGGGTCCGTTCTCCATGATGCAGATCGGTGGCAAGGCCTACGGTCTGCCGCAGGACACCGGCCCCCTGACGTACTTCTACAACGCCAAGGAGTTCGAGAAGCTCGGCATCACCGTGCCGAAGACCGCTGACGAGCTTATCGCGACCGCCAAGAAGACCGCCGCCCAGGGTAAGTACATCATGACGTTCCAGCCCGATGAGGGCATGATGACGATGTCCGGCACTTCCGGCGCTTCCGGCGAGTGGTACAAGACTGAGGGTAATGCCTGGAAGGTCGACACCCAGACTGCAGGCTCCAAGGCCGTGGCCAAGGTGTACCAGCAGCTGCTCGACGACAAGTCCGCGCTCACCAACCCGCGTTGGGATCCGTCCTTCGACGCCTCCATTAACAAGGGTCAGCTGATCGGCACTGTGGCTGCCGCTTGGGAAGCCCCGCTGTTCATCAGCTCCGCCGGTGGCACCGGCAAGGGGGAGTGGAAGGTCGCCCAGCTGCCCGATTGGTTCGGCAACGGCACCAAGACCGGCTCCGACGGTGGTTCCGGCGTGGCTGTGCTCAAGGGCTCGAAGCACCCGGCCGAGGCCATGAAGTTCCTCGACTGGTTCAACACCCAGGTTCCGGATCTGGTCTCCCAGGGTCTGGTCGTGGCCGCCACCACTGAGGCTGCCAAGACTCCGGCTGCGTGGTCCGAGTTCTTCAGCAACCAGGACATCATGGCTGAGTTCAAGAAAGCGAACGACAACATGGCTTCGTTCAGCTACATCCCGGGCTTCTCCGCCGTGGGTTCAGCGATGAACGAGACTGCTGCCAAGGCCGCCACTGGTGACGCCAAGGTCTCCGACATCTTCGACACCGCTCAGACGACTTCCGTCGAAGCGCTGAAGAACGCCAAGCTCCCTGTCAAGGAGTGAACATAACCCGGTCCGGTGATGGATAAGCTGAAAAGTTCCGTCCATCACCCAAGACCACCGATGCCTCAGGCATCATAAAATGAAAGGCCGGGGATTCGGACTCCGGCCTTTCATATGTCCAAGAGTACTCGTGGAATCGTTTTTCTGTTTTTCGAAAAGACAGGTTTGTATTATGACTGCATCCATTACTCAGGCCAAGGGTGCCGCGCCGAAACGCGCCGCCGCAAAGCCAAAGCGCTCGAAGGCATTCAAGCGCGAGAACCGAACCGGCTGGGCGTTCATGGCGCCGTTCGCAATCTTGTTCGCCTTCGTGTTCCTCCTGCCCATCATCTGGGCCGTCTATTCCAGCTTCTTCCGTCAGGTCAGCCAAGGCGGCGGCCTCTATGGCGGCGGCGAACTGGTCAACGAGTTCGTCGGATTCCAGAACTTCCAATACGTCATCACTTCCGGCAAATTCTGGACTGGTGTCGGCCATGTGCTGCTCTACACCGTCATCCAGGTGCCGATCATGATCATCGCCGCCCTTGCGCTGGCTATGGTCATCGATTCGTTTGTCGTCAAGCACGTTACCGGTTTCCGTCTGGGCTACTTCCTGCCCTACGCCATCCCCGGCGTCGTCGCCTCCATCATCTGGGTCTACCTGTACAACGGTCAGATTTCCCCAATCGTCAAGGGTCTGGAGTCCATCGGCATCCATGTCGACTTCTTTGCCAACAACGTTGTCCTCGGTTCCATGGCCAACATCACGACCTGGACGTTCACCGGTTACAACATGCTGATCTTCCTCGCCGCGCTGCAGGCCATCCCGCACGACCTGTATGAGGCCGCCCGCATCGATGGTGCCAACGGCTTCCAGGTCGCCATGAAGATCAAGCTGCCGAACGTGCGTGGCGCGGCGCTGCTCGCCATGCTGCTGTCCATCGTCGGCACCATCCAGCTGTTCAACGAGCCGCAGATCATGTCCACCGCGGATCCGGGCATCTCCAAGGCGTACACGCCGATGATGATGGCCATGAATACTTCGCAGGGAACGCTTACCCCGTCAGGTGACGGCCCCGCATCAGCCATCGCCATCGTCATGGCACTGATCGCAGGTCTGCTTGCCGTCGTGTACACCCTTGCTGAAAGGAAGGTGAACGAGTAATGAGCTCTGCAACCGCTGAAGCGCGCGCGAACAAGAAGCGCGAACGTCGTTTGGAGAAGCAGCGCGAGGCTGCACAGCACGATCTGCCCCGTTCCATGAGGCCGTCGCCTGCAGTCAAGACACTTACGGTCATCGTACTGGTGTTGGCGCTGATCTACTTCCTGTTCCCGATTTACTGGGCCATCATTGCGTCCACCAAGACGCCCTCCCAGATGACCAGCGGCAATGGCCTGTGGTTCTCCGTGTCGCTCGACCAGATCCCCAACGCCGTGGCCACCAACTACTCCAAGCTGCTCGGCTGGACCCGTGGCAACTTCTGGCGCTGGGTGCTGAACTCGCTGATCTACTCGGGCGTCTCCGCACTCATCGGCACCATCGTGTCCGTCATGGCCGGCTACGCCACCGCGAAGTTCAACTTCCGCGGCAAGAACGTCGCCATCGGCATCATCATGGCCTGCATGCTGATGCCTGCCGCCCTGCTCACCATCCCCCAGTACTCGATCTTCCACGCTCTGAAGCTGACCAACACGATGGCGTCCATCATCATCCCGTGCTGTGTCTCGCCGTTCGGCTTCTTCCTGGGCCGTACGTACGCCCAGAGCTCTGTGCCTGATGAACTGCTTGAAGCCGCCCGCATCGACGGCGCGAGCGAAGCCAGGATTTTCTTCACCATCGTGCTGCGACTTCTCGCCCCGGCAATGGTGACGATCTTCCTGTTCCTGTTCGTCGCCACGTGGAACAACTTCCTGCTGCCGTTGATGATGGTGTCCTCCGACGCCCTCAAGCCGGTGACCCTGGGTCTGTACGGCATGGTGTCGTTGGCCACATTCACCGATCGCGGCGCCCTGATGATGGGCGCACTGCTCGGCGTGCTGCCGGTGATCGTGATCTTCCTCGGTCTCCAGCGCTACTGGCAGTCCGGCCTGGCCGCCGGCGCCGTCAAGGGCTGATGTTTTCTCCCGCCATGTGCGGGAGAAAACCACGAACCGCCGCCCGGCATGATGTGTCACTGAGTGCCGGGCGGTACGGCCATCACCTCGATCAGTGACACGATTACCATCGTCCAGCGTCATCGTAGGCGTCAAGGATTTGCGCAGTCAGGATCCAGCGGGCCTGCGATGATGCCGGCCATTTCATCGGCCTTCGTGATTTCATCACCCATATATCTTTCCCCGATGACTGTTCCCAAGAAGGAGAACCCATGACCAGCACTGGCCGCTTCACATTGCCCAGTGAAGAGAACTTCGCTGAAAAAACCAAGGAACTTGCCGAATTGTGGGGCGCTGATGCCATCCGTAATTCCGATGGCACACACCTTGACGAGTCCGTGCTCGCACTCGGCAAGAAGATCTACAGCGCCTACTTCCCGACCCGTGCACACAACGAGTGGATCACGCTGCACATGGACGAGACCCCGCAGGTGTACCTGCTCACCGGGCGCGTCCTGGCGGAAGCGGACATCGTGGATGTTCCCCTGATGGACGGCTTCTTCGAGGAGCAGCTCAAGCCGAACCGTGACGCCGACCCGCACAAGTACTGGGAAGTCGTGGACCGCACCACCAATGAGGTCGTGGATGCCTCCCTGTGGACGCTTGATGAGGACACCGATACCGTGCATGTCTCCGGCGCGGCGCCGATGCACGAGTACACGGTCTCGTTCCTCGCGTACATCATCTGGGATCCGGTCGAGATGTACAACCACCTGACGAACGGGTGGGGCGACAAGGAGCACGAGATTCCGTTCGATATCTACCACCCGGCGACGCGCAAGTTCGTGTTCGACACGTTCGAGCAGTGGCTCAAGGACAACCCGCAGGTGGATGTCGTGCGTTTCACGACGTTCTTCTACCAGTTCACGCTGCTGTTCGACCAGAAGCAGCGCGAGAAGGTCGTGGACTGGTTCGGATGCGCCTGCACCGTGAGCCCGGCCGCGCTCGACGACTTCGAGAAGGAGTACGGCTACCGCCTGCGCCCCGAGGACTTCGTCAACGAGGGCTCGTACAACTCCGCATGGCGCGTGCCGCGCAAGCCGCAGCGCGACTGGATCGATTTCCTGAGCCATTTCGTACGCGCGAACGTGAAGAAACTCGCATCGCTGTCGCACGAGGCCGGCAAGGAAGCGATGATGTTCCTGGGTGACCAGTGGATCGGTACCGAGCCGTACAAGGATGGTTTCGAGGATCTGGGCCTGGATGCTGTCGTCGGTTCGATCGGTGACGGCACCACGACCCGCATGATCGCGGACATCCCGGGCGTGAAGTACACGGAGGGTCGTTTCCTGCCGTACTTCTTCCCCGACACGTTCTACGAGGGCAACGATCCGAGCATCGAAGGTCTCGACAACTGGCGTAAAGCGCGTCGTGCCATCCTGCGTTCCCCGATTTCGCGTATGGGCTACGGCGGATACCTGTCGCTGGCCGCGAAGTTCCCGAAGTTCGTCGATACCGTCACCCACATCGCCGACGAGTTCCGCGACATCCATGACCGTACCGGTGGAGTCGCCGCCGAAGGCGAGCTCAACGTGGCGATTCTGAACTCGTGGGGCAAGATGCGTTCGTGGATGGCGTTCACGGTCGCCCACGCGCTGCCGAACAAGCAGACGTATTCGTATTACGGCATTCTGGAGTCGCTGTCGGGCATGCGCGTGAACGTGCGGTTCATCAGCTTCGATGACGTGCTGGAGCATGGCGTCGCCGACGACATCGACGTGATCATCAACGGTGGCCCGGTCGACACCGCGTTCACCGGTGGAGACGTGTGGAAGAACCCGAAGCTGACCGAGACCCTGCGCGCCTGGGTGCGCGGCGGCGGAGCATTCGTCGGCGTCGGAGAGCCCAGTTCGCTGGCCCGTTTCCAGGCTGGTCGTTTCTTCCAGCTGGCCGACGTGCTGGGCGTGGACGAGGAACGCTACCAGACGCTGTCGGTGGACAAGTACTTCCCAACCGTCACGCCGGAGCACTTCATCACCGCCGACGTGCATGTCGATCCCGCCGCCCGCGAAGCGTGGGAGAAGGCCGGATACCGCATCCCGCTGTCGGGCTGCGGCGGTGGCCAGGGCATCAAGCCGCTTGGCGGCATCGACTTCGGCGAGCCGGTCGCGAACACGTTCCCGGTCAACGAGGACGTGACGCTGCTGCGCGCCGACGGTGGTCAGGTGCAGCTCGCGGTCAACGAGTACGGCAAGGGCCGCGGCGTATACATCTCCGGTCTGCCCTACTCGGCCGCGAACGCCCGTCTGCTGGAGCGAATCCTGTTCTGGGCCTCCCACAACGAGGACAAGTACACGGCATACAGCTCCACCAACCCCGAGTGCGAGGTCGCGGTGTTCCCCGATGCCGGCCAGTACTGCGTGATCAACAACACCGACCGTCCGCAGTCCACGGATGTGGCTCTGCCTGACGGTTCGGTCGAGCATTTCGACCTCGACCAGAGCGCCATCGCTTGGCGCAACCTCTGATCTGTGCTGTCCCCGTCCGTCCCGCGGCATGATGCGGGACGGACGGGGACAGATGGATCGGACAGCAAGACTTGAGGATCAGGGCTTCCGTGCTTTCCTTCTCCTTCCTCCGGAGGCCCTGGCACTCAGACCCATCGGTGGGGCAAGGCATGACGATATGCCTTGCCCCACATATTCGTCAAGGATGTGCGAACCGCGCATATCCGCTGTTACGTAAGGACACAACACATGACAGTGCAGGATACAGCACAGCAGACACCTGCCGACCGCTTCCGCGTCGGCATCGACATCGGCGGCACCAAGATCGAGGCCGTTCTCGTCGATCCGCAGGATAATGTTCGCAACGACGTGCGCATTCCCGCACGACGCGGCAACGCGCAGGTCATCGACGACGTCGTATCGATCACCCATGAGGTGGCCGGCGATCTGTTCGATCAGGTCGCCACGGTCGGCATCGGCATCCCCGGACAGGTCAATCCAGAAACCGGTCGTGTCGACAACGTCGTCAACCTCGACATCGATACGCTGGAGCTTGGTACCGAAGCGGGCAAGCGCCTCGGTATTCCCGTGCACGTCGAGAACGACGTCAATGCGGCCGCGGTCGGCGCCGCGCGTATGGTCGGCGGATCCCACCCCGAAGGAACCATCGTGTTCCTCAACTTCGGCACCGGACTCGCCGCGGGCATCGTCGTCGACGGCGTCGTCCAGCACGGTTTCAGCGGCGCCGCCGGCGAGATCGGCCATATCCCGATCGACCCGAACCGCTTCCCGTGCCCCTGCGGGCAGAGCGGCTGTCTTGAGACCGTGTGCTCCGGAGCGTCGGTCGGCCGTCACTGGCCGGTCGAAGGCAAGCCTCCGATGCCGGATCTCATCGAGTGCGCCCGTCGCGGCGAGCCTGACGCCCAGCGCATACTCGTCATGGTCACCCATGCCATCGTCGACGCCGTGCAGATCGTCGCACAATCCTATGACCCGCGCATGATTATCTTCGGCGGTGGCATGGCGAAGACCGGCCAGCCGCTCATCGACGTCACCCTGGACGAATTGCGCGTGCGCGAGCGCACCTGCCCGTTCCTGACGGGCCTGCATCTCGGCGAACGCATCAAGCTTGCGCAACTCGACCAGCCGGTCGGAGCGCTGGGCGCCGCGTGGGCCGCGCCGGAGGCCTGATAGGCACACCGGTACCGGCGACGGAGTTTCCAAAACCACCCGGGCCGCACGGCCGGATGTGAGCAGAACATGAATCGAGGGCCGCTCCCTGAACGGGGGAGCGGCCCTCGATTCATATCGCAAGGACCTTTCGGTGGTTCTCTCAGTGACCGTTCTCGATGTAATGATGAACCACGTCGATGGCGGATCCGCGCAGCGCGATATCCGAACCCACCTGGCACCGTCGCACGGAGGTATGCTTGTGGAACTTCGACGACGACACCATGTCCACACGGCGCTGCGTCGCCTCCAGGAACGCCGCGTTCACGATGTCCGGCGGGCCGTACACGCATATGTCGTTGATGTCGAGCAGGCCGATTGGCATGGCGAGCGCCGCGGCGAGCTGCTCGCCGCAGGATCGGATGATGTCCAGCTGCTCCTTGGGCGTCGACGCGCGGCGAATCCGCTCGCGAATCACCGGCGATGTGACCATCGTCTCCAGGCACCCGCGCTTGCCACACGGACACAACACCCCCGACTCCGGGTCGAGGGAGATATGCCCGATCTCGCCTCCGGCATGGTTCTGCCCGATCACAGTCACATCGTCGATCAGCGTCGCGGCACCGATGCCACGGTCGATCTTGATGAACAGCATGCTCTTGTCACCATGCCCGAAGAATCGCTCCGCGAGCATGGAGCAGACGACGTCGTTGCTGATGGTGACGGGGAATCCGAAACGACGTTCCAGCATGCCTCTCAGATCAAGGTCCCGCCATCCCAACACCGTCGATTCGCGAATGACACCGTCCTCGACGACACCAGTCGCCGCTATGCCGATGCCGATGATCGTGTCGGCGTCAATGTCGGTGCGCAGCTGGTCGACCAGCTGCACGATCATGTCCGCGTTGATGTCGTTATCCGGTCCGAGCGCCATTCCCATGCGCTGCTGTGGCGTGCCCAGCAGGTCGGTCACGGCTCCCTGCACCAGATGCTCCTGGGACAGGTCGACGCTGATGATGTGCAGACGCGACGTGTCGATGCTCAGCAGCGTGCCGCGTTTGCCCTTGCCGGAGGCGTTGACGTCGAAACCGCTCTCGCAGATCAGCCCTTCGTCGAGCATGCTGTTGGCGACTCCCGATATCGCCACGCGCGAGAGTCCGGTCTGCCGCCCGAGGTCGGCGCGGGATAGTTGCCCGTTCGGGAACAGCAGCCCGAACACCAGGGAACGGTTGTTGCGGCGCACGTCGGCGGGACTTGCCTTCGTCGTCCTGCCGGGCGTGTGCAGGGGGAACGAGATGGTGTTGGCGTACGAAGTCATTGGTTCAGTCGTTTCTTGTCAGAGCGCCCATGATTCGGATCATGCGAGCTGCGGTGTGGTCATGTTCAAATCCACAGTCTTTATATTATAGCAATAGAAAAGGGGATTCAGGAACTATAAACGCCGAAGAATGGCGGTTTGTCATTTATGTAACTATAATTAACAAATAACGGTGCGTATGCGCCAACAGCTGCTGCGTCGCAGTGGCACAGCAGCTTCAGATAGGGGGTCGTTGTGGCGGTGAAGACCGGCGGCAACCTGCGGCACAACAAGGAAAAGAGGGTTCCACATGACTGACATTGATCCGAAACTGGCGGCCATCGTCGATCAGTTCGCCATCGACGGCGACGTCAAGGGCATCACCGCATACGGTGACGGCCACATCAACGTCACCTTCCTGATCAACACGGATCAGCACCGGTACATCCTGCAGAAGATGAACACGGACATCTTCCCGGACACCGTGCACCTGATGCGCAACATCGAACTCGTCACCGCCTACCTGCGCTCCAAGAACCAGGAGACGCTCGACATCGTCCCCACCAAGGACGGCGCGAGCTACATCGAAAACGAGGAGGTGGACGGCGCCTGGAGGATATACAAGTTCATCGAAGGCACCATCTCCTACAACCTCGTCCCCAACGCCGACGTGTTCCGCGAGTCCGGCGCCGCGTTCGGCGAGTTCCAGAACTTCCTGGCCGGCTTCGACGCCTCCCAGCTGACCGAGACCATCGCCCACTTCCACGACACGCCGAGCCGCTTCCGCGACTTCAAAGCTGCGCTGGAAGCCGACAAGATGGGCCGCGCCGAAACCTGCAAGCCGGAGGTCGACTTCTTCCTCGCCCACGAAGACCAGTACTCCCGCATCATGGACGGGCTGGCCGACGGCTCCGTTCCGCTGCGCGTCACCCACAACGACACCAAACTCAACAACATCCTGATGGACGCGAAGACCGGCAAGGCCCGTGCCATCATCGACCTCGACACCATCATGCCGGGTTCCATGCTGTTCGACTTCGGCGATTCCATCCGCTTCGGCGCGTCCACCGCGCTTGAAGACGAGAAGGATCTCGACAAGGTCCACTTCAGCACCGAACTGTTCCGCGCCTACGCGGAGGGCTTCGTCGGCAAGGTGCGCGACAGCATCACCGACAAGGAGGCCGAGCTGCTCGCATTCGCCGGCAACATGATGACGATGGAATGCGGCATGCGCTTCCTCGCCGACTACCTCGCCGGTGACACGTACTTCGCCACCAAGTACCCCGATCACAACCTCGTGCGCGCTCGCACCCAGATCAAGCTCGTGCAGGAGATGGAGCAGAAGGCCGACGAGATTCGCGCCATCGTCGACGACGTCATGGAAAGGACCGCCCGCTGATGACCACGGAAGAGAAGAAGGACGACTGCGCCTGCGGCGGACTCGACGCCGTCTACGCGAGCATCGACGCGCTCGTCGACTTCGCGCGCAAGCGGCTTGAACTCGACCCGCGCGATGCCGACTGGACGCGCAACCGCATCTTCGAGCTGTTCTCGCTCGACTCGTACCGTCCCACCGGCGCGACCAGCGACGACACGCTGCCAGACGACCTGCTGACGCGGTTCCGCGCCGCGGCCGTCGCGGCGGGGCTGTTCGACGCCGACGAAGGACCCGTGTACGCGGACATCGTGATGGGCATGCTCTCCGGCACGCCGTCCGCCGTGCAGGACCGGTTCGAGGCAGTGGAACGCGAACATGGCGGCATGGAGGCCATGCGCTGGTTCTACGACTACTGCGTCGCCAACAACTATGTCAAGAAGGGCGTGCTCGACAAGAACCCGCGCTTCGACTCCCACGGCCTGGTCATCACCATCAACCTCGCCAAGCCCGAATTCAAGAACATGAAGAAGGCCGCCGCGGGCAACTCGGTGGCCGGCGGATACCCCGCATGCACGATCTGCCATGAGAACGAGGGCTTCGCGGGGCGCAACAAGCGCACGCTGCGCACCATCCCCGCCACGCTCGGCGACGAACCGTGGTTCTGGCAGTTCTCCCCGTACGGGTACTTCTACCAGCACGGCATCTGCGTGAACGACGAGCACACGCCCATGCACGTGAGCCGCTCCACGTTCGGGCACCTGCTTGACTTCGTCGACCGGTTCCCCGGATACTTCCTCGGGTGCAACGCCGCGCTGCCGCGCATCGGCGGCTCCGTGCTCGCCCACGACCATTACCAGGGCGGCGGCGAACTGCTGCCGATGCACAAGGCGGCCGCCTGGGCGACGATGACGCTGCCGGAATACCCGGACGCGACCATCGAGATCCTCGACTGGCCCGGCACCGCCGTGCGCGTGGTCGCCAAATCGCGCGACACGATCATCGAGGTGTGCGACAAGATCCGCGAAGGCTGGATCAACTACTCCAACCCCGAGCTGGACATCATCTGCGAAGGCGAGGACGGCAAGCGCTCCGCGGTGTCGCCCAGCGCGATCATCACCGAGCGCGGCTACGAAATGAGCCTGATCTTCCGCAACAACTCGGTCAGCGAGGAACTGCCGGAAGGCATCTTCCATGCGCATCCCGAGTTCTGGCCGGTCAAGCAGGAGCCCATCGGCCTGATCGAGGCGCAGGGGCTGTTCATCCTGCCCGGCCGTCTCATCAACCAGCTTGGCCTGATCGAGGACGCCCTCGCCGAGGGCAAGCCGCTGCCGGAAGAGGTCGGCGAGTTCACGCTCGAATGGGACGAACTCACCGCGACACTGAACGGCGAGCGCGACCGCGACGCCATCCACGCCGCGGTGCAGGACGAACTCGGCAGCGTATGCGAGCGTATCCTGGGCAACACGGCCGTGTTCAAGCACAAGGAACTCACCCGGGACTTCATGGAAGGCCTCGGATTCCATACTCAGCATTAGAATGACTGTTGGAGTCATCCACAGCTGTTTTTCAAGGAGGAACACATGACTACCATTCTGGTAACGGGCGGCGCGGGCTACATCGGTACACACACCGATGTCGAGCTGCTGAACAAGGGGTACGACGTTGTCTGCGTGGACAACTACAGCAACTCGTCGCCCAAGGCGCTCGATCGCGTCGAGGAGATCACCGGCAAGACCGTCAAGCGCTACGAGGGCGATGTCCGCGATGAGGCGCTGATGGACCGCATCTTCACCGAGAACGACATCGACTGGGTGATTCATTTTGCCTCGCTCAAGTCCGTCGGCGAGTCGGTCGCCAAGCCGATCGAATACTACGACAACAACCTCAACAGCACCATCGTGCTGCTCAAGGCCATGCGCGCCCACGACGTCAAGAAGGTCATCTTCTCGTCGTCCGCCACCGTCTATGGCACGCCCAAGGAGCTGCCGCTGACTGAGGAGAGCCAGATCGGCGGCACCACGAACCCGTACGGCACGACCAAGTTCTTCGAGGAGCAGATCCTGCGCGACGTGCACGTCGCCGACGACTCCTGGACCGTCGTCATCCTGCGCTACTTCAACCCGGTCGGCGCCCACGAGTCCGGCCTGATCGGCGAGGATCCGAAGGGCATCCCGGCAAACCTGACCCCCTACATCGCCAAGGTTGCACTCGGCGAGCTCAAGGAGGTTCAGGTGTTCGGTGACGACTATGACACGCCCGACGGAACCGGCGTGCGCGACTACATCCACGTTGTCGATCTGGCCAAGGGTCACGTCGCCGTCATCGACAAGGTCGAGGGCCCCGGCGTGTTCACCTACAACCTGGGTACCGGTCACGGATACTCGGTACTTGAGGTCATCAAGGCGTACGAGAAGGCTGCCGGCCACGCGATTCCGTTCGCGATCAAGCCGCGTCGCCCCGGCGACATCGCCGCCTGCTACGCCGACTCCTCCAAGGCCGAGCGTGAACTCGGCTGGAAGGCCGAGCTCGGCATCGACGACATGGCTGCGTCGTCGATGAATTGGCAGACCAAGAACCCGAGCGGTTACCGCGACTCCGAGTGACATCGGCCCGGGCGATCGGCTGATCGGCGTGATTTGATCGTCTGGCCGTCTTACGAATGATGCCCGGTGGCTCCTGAGATTCAGGAACCACCGGGCATCATTCGTTTTTTTGCCGTTGATATTCGCCGGAACGTTGGCAAGGTCATGGGTCAAGTCGCGTTTGCGTGCTTAAGTGCGCGTCGGAACGACGAGTGCGCGAACATAGGAACGCAAAACCGGTGGTTTGCGTGCTTAAGTGCGCACGGTCGTCGTTCCGGCGCGCACTTAAGCACGCAAAAGGGTGCGGACAGGCCCGATATGTGTGGTGTTCGTTCAGTGGATTGCCGTGAAGTGATGCGTGTGTCGGCAAGGCGTACCGAAGGAAGCGGTACGAGGGTACCGCGACTGAGGAACAACGCAGCCGACACTCCATCACTCCTCGGCAACGAGGTCGAGATATGAATCGTTCCACAGATCCTCGTCCCCGTCGGGCATCAGCAGGACGCGTTCGGGGTTCAGGGCCTGGACTGCGCCCTCGTCGTGGGTGACGAGGACGATGGCGCCTTCGTATTTGGCGATGGCCTTGAGGATTTCGTCGCGGGAGGCGGGGTCGAGGTTGTTGGTGGGCTCGTCGAGGAGGAGGACGTTGGCGCGGGAGGTGACGAGCGTGGCGAGGGCGAGACGGGTCTTTTCGCCGCCGGAGAGGACCCGGGCGGGTTTGAAGGCGTCGTCGCCGGAGAAGAGGAAGGAGCCGAGGATGGAACGAGCCTGAGTGTCGTTGAGCTCAGGGGCGACGTGGGTGAGGTTCTCAAACACGGTGGCGTTGAGATCGAGGGTGTCGTGCTCCTGGGCGAAGTAGCCGATCTTGCAGCCGTGGCCGTATTCGACGACGCCGGTGTCGGGGTCTTCGATGTGGGCGAGCAGGCGCAGGGTGGTGGTTTTTCCGGCGCCGTTGTAGCCGAGGATGACGACGCGGGAGCCTTTGTCGACGGCGAGGTTGACGCCGGCGAAGACGATGTTGGAGCCGTATGCCTTGGAGATGTCCTTGGCCATGATGGGGGTGCGGCCGCAGGGTGCCGGTTCGGGGAAGCGGATGTCGGCGACCTTGTCCTGCTTCTGGGCGTCGGAGGTCTCGGACAGGAGCCGTTCGGCGCGGCGCATCATGTTCTGGGCGGCGACGGCCTTGGTGGCTTTGGCGTGCAGGCGGATGCCCTGCTTCATGAGCCGGTCGGCTTTTTTCTCGGCGACCTCGCGTTCGCGGCGACGACGCTCCTCGTCGACGACGCGCTGGTGGAGGTAGGCTTTCCAGCCGAGGGAGTACATGTCGATCTGGCCGGTCTGCGCGTCGAGATGCCATACCTTGTTGACGACTTCGTCGAGCAGCTCGGTGGAGTGGGAGATGACGAGGAATCCGCCTTCGTATTTCTTGAGGAATCCGCGCAGCCATTCGATGGAGTCGGCGTCCAAGTGGTTGGTGGGCTCGTCGAGAATGAGGGTGTCGGCATCGGAGAAAAGGATGCGGGCGAGTTCGATGCGGCGGCGTTGGCCACCGGAGAGGGTGCCGAGGGGACGCTGCATGACGTCCTGGGGGAGGCCGAGGCTGTCGGCCATGGCGATGGCCTCGGATTGTGCGGCATAGCCGCCGGCCTTGTCGAAGTCCTGCATGGCTTTGTCGTACCGGTTCATGGCTTTGGTCATGATGTCCGGGTCCGGGTTGGTCATGTCTTTTTCGGCTTTGCGGATGCGGCTGATGATGGAGGCGATGTCGCGGGCGCTCATCATGCGGTCGAGCGCGGTCTGCTCCTGGTCGGCGGCATGCGTGTCCTGGGGGAGGTAGCCGAGCTTGCCGGATACGCGCACCTTGCCGCTGGTGGGGAGCATGTCGCCGGTGATGACGCGGGTGAGTGTGGTTTTGCCGGCACCGTTGCGACCGACCAGACCGATCTTGTCGCCTTTGGCGACGTGGAAATCGGTGGGATGGAGCAAGGTGCGCGCGCCGATCTGAATCTCAAGTCCCTGCGCCTCAATAGCCATGTGTCCCGCTCGTCTTTCTGTTGTTGTCCGTATTCGTTGAAGTCCAACCGTCCATCATAGCGAACACGTGCCGACTGGCGGTCAGGGTACTGACTCAGGGGTGTCTCGGGGTTGTCATCCCCGCGGATCATAAGCCGTTTCGTCCCCGTGGTCGATGGCCGGGAAACCTTACGAATCCTAATGTTTATGGTGATGTTGCGATGACGGCAGACCAGTGAAGGAGCGACAGGCATGGAACGGATGATGACGGGAGACGGGCGCGTTCGGACGTTCGCCGAGTGCCGGAACAGAAGGAACCGCAGGACGCTGCTGCGCGTGTCGGTCGTGCTGGGCGTCCTGCTCGCCGCCATACTGGCGCTGCTGTTCTGCCTGGGGCGTTTCGCGGGCCGGGGACCGTTTGCGCCCGGCGCCGCACAGGCGAAATACTCTCCGTCGAGCTGGAGTCTGATTGTCGTCAACCGGTGGAACAGGATTCCCGACGACTATCCGGCACCGAAACTGACCAGGCTCAGCAACGGCGAGAGCGTGGATTCGCGCATCTATCCCGATCTGCAGCGCATGTTCGATGACATGCGTGCCGCGGGGCTTCACCCGGAGGTCACGTCGGCGTACCGTACGGAGGCCGTGCAGCGGCAGCTGCTGGACGAGAAGATATTCCTGTATCAGAACGAGGGCGCGTCGAAGGAGGAGGCGAGAAGACAGGCGTCGCAATGGGTGGCCGAGCCGGGGACCAGCGAGCACGAGCTGGGCCTGGCGGTGGACATCAACGCGAGCGGGGCCACCAGCACCAAGGACAGCGTCAACGAGCACCAGTGGCTTGCAGACAACGCGTGGCGGTACGGATTCATCCTGCGCTATCCGCGAGGGAAGACCGACGTGACCGGCAACGCGTATGAATCATGGCATTACCGGTATGTGGGAGCCGAGGCGGCGAAGGCGATGCATGAGTCCGGCCAGACGCTTGAGGAGTACGACGGGCCGTTGCCGCAGTATCAATCTATGCCGACGCGATGGTGATGGTGGCGCGGAACGATTGCTCGTCCGGCCTGTCCAATTCCAGCGTCGCGCCCATGGCCTCGCATGCGGCGTCGGCGATCGACAGGCCTAGGCCGACGCCGGGCTCGGCGCTGATGCGTGAGTGTTCGCCGCGGTGGAACGGCTGCTTCAGATTCATCAGATCGTCCGGCAGCGTTTCGTCGGTGCTGTTGGTGATGGTCACGATGATGGCGCAGTGCTCCTGCCTCGCGGCGATGTCGAGTGTGCCCGAGCTGATGTTGTGCATGATGGCGTTACGCAGCAGGTTGCCGATGGCCAAGTCCATCAGCGATTTGCTGGCCTGGACCTGCACGTCGCTTGCGACATCGCGCGTGGTGACGAGGATGTTGCGCTTATCGGCCTGCTCCTCCACCTCGGCCAGCTCGTCGTCGATGAAATCGGCGAGCTGCAGGGCGGTGACGTCCTCGGCATCGATGACGCCGCTCTGGATGCGCGAGAGCGTGAGCAGTGCCTGCACGAGGTCGCTGCCGCGACGGTTCGCGGCGAGCGCCCGCCTGATGGCGGGCTCCACGTCGGCCGGGAAACGGCCTTGGGACAGTGGGGCGTCCAGATTGGTCGCGACAGCGGCGATGGGTGTTCGCAGCTCGTGGGAGGCGTTCGACACGAACCGACGCTCCGCTTCCGTGGCGTTTTGCAGTCGGCCGAGCATGCCGTTGATGGATTCGATGAGCTTGCCGATCTCGTCATCGCTGCCGTCGGGGGCGATGCGAGCGTCGAGATCGCCGGGCTTCAACGCCTCCACCTGCTTGCTGATCTTGGCCACGCGTTTGGACAGGCGAGAGCCGACGAGCCAGGACACGATGAGCGAGAGCACGGCGAAAATGATGAACGTGCCGATGGAGATGAACTGCATCATCGTGATGAAGGAGTCGGTCAGGGCGCTCGCCGTCTTGCCGATATGCGTCACCTCGATCTTGGTGACGGTGGACTCCGGGTCGGAGGTCTCGACGGTATCCTCCTGTACCGAGAGCATCGGGGAGCAGACGGCGGTGGCGGAGCTGCCGACGGCGTCCGGCGCATCCTCCAGATCGAGGTCGTAGCTGGTCTGGTTCTTGTCGAAGTACACCGTGATCAGTTCGCCGGTGTCCTTGTCGGTGCACATGACGATGTTGTTCTTCTGCTGCCGTGCCGCCTGTGAGACGATGATGTTCTGCGTGATGATGACGGTGGCCAGCATCGCCAGGGCGGCGATGGATATGGTGGCGATGAGCCGGCCTCGGAACGTCGACGGCCAGGGGAATCGGCGGCGACGGCGTGTATGGCCATTGCCGCCGGCGGTGTCTTTGGCGGCGGCAATGGCCGCGGCCGTGTCGGTGACCGGGGCCGCCTCCGAGGTTGCGTCTGAGTCTGTTGCGGCGTCTGCTGCGTGTGATGCGGTCATGACAGACGGTACCCCTTTCCTCTGGTGGAGGTGATGCCGTTGCCCTCGCCGAGTTTGCGTCGCAGCGAGTATACGGTGGTTTTGATGGCGTCCGTGAGGTCGGTGGCTGATGCGCCCGCCCACACGGTGTCGAACAGTTCCTCGGCGTTGACGTAGCTGCCGTCCGCCTTCATGATCTCCAGCAGCACGCCGTATTCCTTCGGCGACAGGTTGACGGGCTTGCCGTCACGGGTCACGGTGTGACGGACCGTGTCGAGGACGATGCCGTTGTGTGAGAATTCGGTGCCGGAGAAGTCGCCCTTACCGGTACGGCGTTGCAGCGCCCGTATGCGCGCGAGTAGCTCGGGATAGGCGAACGGCTTGATCAGGTAGTCGTCGGCGCCGAGTTCGAGACCGTTGATGCGGTCCCTGACCTGCGCTGCCGCGGTGAGCATCAGCACGGACACGGGGATGTCGTTCGAGGCGATCGTCTCCATCACCGCGTCGCCGGACATGATCGGCAGGTCGCGGTCGAGCAGCACGATGTCGATGGATTGCTCGGCGAGCATGCGCACCGCTTCCAGCCCGTTGTATGCGACGCGGGTCGCATACCCCTCGAACCGCAGCGCGTCGTCCAGCGCGGCGGCGAGGTCACGGTCATCTTCGACGATCAGTATGCGCATGGGAACCTCCTCGGATACGTAGGTTGCGTGAGAGCCAATCCGTTTCCATTATTGTCGCGGTTTTCAGAGCTGAGTGAGCATCCGGCGGCTGGTCATGGAACACTCAAACGTTATTAAGAGGATACGATGAAAGTTGTATAGGAACCATGGTCGGCATGCAATGAATGGTATCGTATTCCGCCATCGGAGTATGAAGGTGGGCACGGTCGCCCATCCGGCTTGTTCAACGGATCTCTTACTGGAAAGAAAACGCTTATGAGTGGTAAACGGTTGATGGGGGAGCTGACATGCGGCGTTGTGCTATGTGAGGGAATGTCGCGCCAAGGGATTCACCTTGGTCAAGGATCCCGCCCGTACCGGAAGGAGCGACAAGCCTGGCAAAGGCTCTGTCATCGTCGGCGACGAATGGGCGTTCTCGCAATACTTGGACTAGGAGGAGATGATACGCCGGATTAGTGCGATCTACGTGCGCACGAAATCAGGCAACGACGAAAGGATTCGCCGTATCCTCGCCCACGCGGCGAACATCGGCGGCTCCGGCGTGTAACGTCACCGCGTCGGCTGACCTGTCACAGGCGAGAAACACCGAGGACGACTCGCTAACGACGCTGGGCCTGATGATCGGCGTGATAGCGCTGATCGTGGGTGGCATGAGCATCGCCAACATGATGATCGTCACGGTCATGGAACGACGAGACGAAATCGGCTTGCGACGGGCACTGGGCGCTGCGCAGCGAATAGATGACGGCGCGTGCCGGATTCGTGCGTCGCCTTGCAGCGAATATTGTGGCATCGCACAACGAATACCCGTCAAATATGTGGAGTATTTCGTCAGCCGGACATGAAATGGCGGTATATTGAAACCATCATATTGGACTGACACAGAAAGAAGTTAGCCATGACATATCCGCAGCAGCCCGGCCCGCAGCAGCCGCAAGCCCCGCAGCAGCCCGCATATCAGGCGCCTTATGGTGCTCCTCAGGCTCCTCAGGCTCCGCAGCAGCCCGCCGGATACCAGTATCCGCAGGGGTACCCGCAGCAGCCGGGGTATCCCCAGCAGCCCGGCTACGCTCCCCAGCCGCAGGGGCCGAGCTTCCTCGACACGATGAACGTGCGCGCGGTCACCAAGATCTCCGCCATTCTCATGGTCGTGTTCATCGGCATCGAGACGTTCCTGTCGTTCCTCAGACTTGTCGATGCCGGCAACAACATGAGCGGATTCGGCTACAAGTTCCTCTTCGGCTCGACTCCGTGGCTCATGCTCACCGCAATCCTGGCGGTGTGGGTCATAGGTCTCAACGTCGTGCAGCACGGACCGCAGTGGTTCAAGATGGCCGCGTTCGTCGCCATGGTCGCGGCCGCCGGCCTGAGGGTGCTCGCGTGGCTCATCTACCTGTTCTCCGGCAATTCCGGATATTACGGCTACGGTTACTCGGACGGTGCCGCCACCGCGATTGCGTGGATTGGCTTCTTCGCGCTGCTCGGCCTGCTTGCTCAGGTGATTGTTCTGCTCGTCGGCTGGCTGCAGCAGCGGGTGTGAGGGCGTGTGCATGATCGTGTGACGGTCGCGGAACGGCCGTGATGCGGTTTCGCCGTGCAAAGCCGGATGGTCTGATGGCCGTCCGGCTTTTGCGTATTCGGGGGCGTCGCGGATCGGACGGTGTATGGTCCATGTGTTTGAATATGGGACACGCTATCGAACTGATGTTCGACATTTGTCTTGAAGTCGGGTATTGTTGAGCATGATCTACCGTTGATGATGGGATGTGCGAGGAAAGGCGGGGTTGTGACTGGACGCAAGACGTCGAAATCGGGCGGCGGGGACGTCGTGATCGAACGTGTGATGAGCAGCGACACGTTCCTGTCGCGCGAGATCCGCAAGGCACCGATGCGCAAGACCGACTCCTCATTGGTGGCGGACATCTCACATATCCCGAACGATCTGAAGATCACCATCCAGGGTGCGCGTGAACACAATCTGAAGAACGTGGATCTCGCCGTGCCGCGCAACAGGATGGTCGTGTTCACCGGACTGTCCGGCTCCGGCAAGTCATCGCTCGCGTTCGATACGCTGTTCGCGGAGGGGCAGCGCCGGTATGTGGAGTCGTTGTCCGCGTATGCGCGTCAGTTCCTCGGGCAAATGGACAAGCCGGATGTGGATTTCATCGAGGGATTGAGCCCTGCGGTGTCGATCGACCAGAAGACCACAAACCGCAATCCGCGTTCGACCGTGGGCACGATCACCGAGATTTATGACTATCTGCGACTGCTGTTCGCCCGCACAGGCGTACCGCATTGCCCCGAATGCGGCGAGCTGGTCAGCGCGCAGACCCCTCAGCAGATGGTGGACACGCTGCTGAAGAACCCGGAACGCACGAGATTCCAGATTCTCGCGCCCGTTGTACGCGGCCGCAAGGGGGAGTTCGCCGATCTTCTGGAGCTGCTGCGCGGCGACGGCTATGCCCGCGCGCTGATCGACGGTGAGGGGCGCCAGCTGTCCGACGACATCAAGCTCACCAAGCAGAAAAAGCACACCATCGAGGTCGTGGTGGATCGTCTGATGATCCGCGACGGCATCCGACAGCGGCTTACTGATTCGATCGAGACCGCGCTGCGGTTGTCCAAAGGTGTCATCGTCGCCGATTTCGTGGACTTGGACGAGAAGGACCCGAATCGGCGTCAGCCGTTCTCGGAGCACAGGGCCTGTCCGAACGGGCATCAGCTGCAGTTGGACGAGATCGAGCCCCGCACGTTCTCGTTCAATGCGCCATACGGGGCCTGCCCTGTGTGCGATGGCATCGGCTACAAGCTGGAGATCGACCCCGATCTGGTCATCGCCGATGATTCCAAGTCGCTGTCCGACGGCGTGATCGAGCCGTGGGGAGGCGGCAAGACCACGACCGAATACTACGGGCATGTGCTGCAGGGCCTGGCCGACGAACTCGGGTTCTCCATGGACACCCCATGGCGTGATTTGCCTGAGGACGTGCGGCATTCGATCCTGTACGGGCATGATTTCAAGGTCAACGTCTCATATCGCAACCGGTGGGGGCGGCTGCGCGAGTATTCGACCGGATTCGAGGGTGTCGTGCGCACGCTGATGCGCCGGTATCACGAGACCGACTCGGACCAGATGAAGCAGTACTACGAGTCGTACATGCGCGAGGTTCCCTGCCAGGCGTGCAATGGCAGGAGGCTGCGCCCCGAAGTGTTGGCGGTCACCGTAGACGGCGAATCCATCGCCGATGTATGCGACATGCCCGTCGAACGCGGGCTAGCGTGGATCAATGGGCTGAAACTGGAGGGAGCGGCGGCGACGATCGCCGGCGAAGTGGTCAAGGAGATCCGGGCCCGGCTGGGATTCCTCAACGATGTCGGCCTGAACTACCTGACGCTGTCGCGCGCGGCCAAGACGCTGTCCGGCGGCGAGGCCCAGCGCATCAGGCTTGCCACGCAGATCGGCTCCGGACTGGTCGGCGTCATGTACGTGCTCGACGAGCCATCGATCGGACTGCACCAGCGTGACAACGCGCGTCTCATCGAGACGCTGCACCATCTGCGCGACCTCGGCAACACGCTGATTGTCGTCGAACACGATCAGGAAACCATCGAGAGGGCGGATTGGGTGGTCGACATCGGCCCCGGTGCCGGCGAGCACGGCGGCGAGGTGATTTACTCCGGTCCGGCGAAGCGCCTCATCGAGGCGCCCCGGTCCGTCACCGGCGATTACATCGCCGGCCGACGGAGCATCGAGGTGCCGGCCGTGCGGCGCAAGCCGCATGCCACGAAGCGCCTTCGCGTGGTGGGGGCCAGGGAGAACAATCTGAAGAACATCACCGTCGATTTCCCCCTTGGCGTGATGACTGTGGTCACCGGCGTCTCCGGCTCCGGCAAATCGACCCTGGTGAACACGATCCTCTACCCGGTGCTCGCCGACAAGCTCAACGGCGCGCGCATCGTGCCGGGCAAGCACACGCGCGTCGAGGGCCTTGACCAGTGCGACAAGGTCATCCACGTCGACCAGAACCCGATCGGGCGCACTCCGCGCTCGAACCCGGCCACATACACCGGCGTGTGGGACAAGATCCGCACGCTGTTCGCTAAGACGCCGGAGGCGCAGGTGCGCGGTTACGGCCCGGGGCGGTTCTCGTTCAACGTCAAGGGCGGCCGCTGCGAGGCGTGCCACGGCGACGGCACGCTCAAGATCGAGATGAACTTCCTGCCCGACGTGTACGTCGAATGCGAGGAATGCCACGGCAAGCGGTACAACCGCGAAACCCTGGAGGTCAAATACAACGGCAAGACCGTCGCCGACGTGCTTGATATGCCGATCGAGGAGGCCGCCACGTTCTTCAAGGCTTACCCGTCGATCTCCCGCTACCTCGACACGCTCGTGCAGGTCGGACTGGGGTATATTCGCCTCGGGCAGCCCGCGCCCACGCTGTCCGGCGGAGAGTCGCAGCGCGTCAAGCTCGCCACCGAGCTGCAGCGCAGGTCCACCGGCAAGACAGTGTATATCCTCGACGAACCGACCACGGGCCTGCACTTCGAGGACGTGCGCAAACTGCTGCTCGTGCTGCAGGGGCTGGTAGACAAAGGCAATACCGTGATCGTCATCGAGCACAATCTCGACGTGGTCAAGTCCGCCGACTGGATCATCGATTTGGGTCCGGAAGGAGGCGACGGCGGCGGCACGATTGTCACGCAGGGCACACCCGAACAGGTGGCGCAATGCGAAGCGTCCTGGACGGGCAAGTTCCTCAAGGACATGCTGTGACGAACGATATCGAGCGGCATTCACCCGAAGTGTGGAGAAAAGCGGCCGATTCGCTGCGCGGGGAGGCGGACGCTTCGGATGCGGTCGCCAAAGTGAACAGGAACGGGGCTCCGCTGCTGGGGGACACGCGCGACCTGTTCCGGCCGAAGACCGGAGATATCCCCGCCCAGCCCGGAGTCTACAAATGGCGGGACGGCGAAGGACGCGTGATCTACGTCGGCAAGGCGAAAAGCCTGCGCAACCGGTTGACCAACTACTTCCAGCCGCTGTATCTGCTGCATCCGCGCACGCAGACGATGGTGCTCACTGCCCGTAGCCTCGAATGGACGGTCGTCGGCACCGAACTGGAGGCGCTCACTCTCGAATACACGTGGATCAAGGAGTTCGATCCCCGTTTCAACGTGCAGTTCCGCGACGACAAGACCTACCCGTATCTGGCGATATCGTCGGGGGAGGCCGTGCCCCGCGTATGGGTCACCCGCAGCCGCAAGAGAAGGGACGCCCGCTACTTCGGCCCCTACGCGAAGGTGTGGGAGCTGAGACAATCGTTGGACAAACTGCTGCGCACATTCCCGGTGCGTACCTGCACGACCAACGTGTTCCACAAGGCCGAACTCACCGGGCGACCATGCCTGCTCGCGTCGATTGGCAAATGCTCGGCGCCATGCATCGGGAGAATCGCGCCCAAGGAGCACCGGCGCATGTGCGAGCAGCTGGTCGGCGTGATGACCGGTCGGCTCGGCAAGAGCTACATCGCCCAGCTGACGCGGGACATGAAGGACGCCAGCGCCGAACTCGAATTCGAGAAGGCCGCGCGGCTGCGCGACGAAATCCAGATGCTGCAGACCGTCATGCAGCAGAACGCGGTCGTGTTCGATCAGGACGTGGACGCCGACGTGTTCGGCATGGCATCCGACGAGCTTGAGGCGTCCGTGCACGCCTTCATCGTGCGTGACGGCTCGATTCGCGGAGAACGCAACTGGAGCGTCGAACGCGTCGAGGACGTATCCGACGGCGAACTCATCGACGACCTGATCATGCAGGTGTATTCAGACGTGGCCGCCGACAACGGATTGAACGTCGATCCTCATGATGGAACGGCCCCTTCCATGGCCTCGTCCTCCGGGAACGAGGGCGTGCCGACGGCCGAAGGGGGAGCCTCCATCGTGGAGAGACGCGACGCCATCGGCAGCACGCAGACGGTGACGGCCAAGAGCAGCGTCGAGCGCGCGCAGGCGACACGCACGAGACGCGAACGGCAGGAACAGACCGGTCGCGCGGACCTGCTGGCGCCAATCGCCCCAGTGCCGCGCGAGGTCATCGTGCCGGTCGAGCCGGCACGCCGTGCAGAACTCGAATCATGGTTGAGCGGGCTGCGTGGCGCCGTGGTCGCCATCCGCGTGGCAAGCCGCGGCGAGAAGAAGGCGCTGATGAACCGGGCGAACGAGAACGCCGGGCAGGCGCTGCAACGCAGCAAGATGAGCCGCATCAGCGACATGGGCACGCGCACCGCGGCCATGAACGACGTCGCGAAGGCACTCGGGCTCGCTCAGGCACCGCTGCGCATAGAATGCTACGACATTTCGAACACCGTGGGCGGGGCGTTCCAGGTCGCCTCGATGGTCGTGTTCGAGGACGCCATCGCCAAGAAATCCGAATACCGCAGATTCGCCATTCGCGGTGATGACGGCAAGGGTGCGCTCGACGATCTGAGCGCCCTTTACGAGACGCTGACGCGACGGTTCAGACACGGCAACATCGCCGGCGACTCCGGCGACAGCATGGACAACGAGCGCCGTGCCGAATCGTCCGATACATCCGCATCCACGACGACGGCATCGTCTCCTGACGGCATACGGGACGCGGGAGTCGTCCAGCAGAACACGAACCGGCATCATTTCGCCTACATCCCGAATCTGGTCGTCGTCGACGGCGGCCATCCGCAGGTCATGGCCGCGGCGAAGGCTCTGGCCGATTGCGGCGTGAACGATGTGGCCGTCTGCGGTCTGGCGAAGCGACTCGAAGAGGTCTGGGTGCCGGACGACGAATACCCGATCATCCTCAAACGCCAGTCCGAAGGCATGTACCTGCTGCAGCGGGTGCGTGACGAGTCGCACCGCTTCGCCATCACCTATCATCGTCAGACGCGACGCAAAGGCGCGTTGCGCTCCGCGCTGGATGGCATTCCCGGCGTGGGTGAGATCTACCAGAAGCGCCTGCTGAGCCACTTCGGTTCAGTGCGTGCGATGCGTGACGCCAGCGTCGAGGAACTCGAAGCGGTCAAGGGTATAGGCCATGCCAAAGCCGAAGCCATCCACACCGCCCTTCACACCGAATAACCGCACACCTCGTTCGCCCCCGCTGGCGGTCTATGGACTCCGCCCCGTCAGCGGGGTGCCATGGACTCCGTCCCCGCTGGGGCGTGAAGTCCATATCCCGCCAGCGGAATTCAGTGGTCTATGACGATTTTGTTAAGAACATTTACGGTACGATGGTGGCAGTGAATGATATAGGCAGTGAGCAAGGAGGGGTATGACCGTGATTGCACATCGTTGCGCCGTGCTCGGCAAGCCGATAGCCCATTCGTTGTCGCCGGTGCTGCACAATGCCGCATACAAGGCGCTCGGGCTGGATGACTGGGCGTACGAGCGGCACGAGGTCGGCGAAAGCGATCTCGACGGATTTCTCAAAGGGCTTGATCCGACCTGGTGCGGTCTGAGCCTGACCATGCCGCTCAAGAAAACCATTCAGCCCTATGGCACTCCGTCCAATATGTGGGCGCAGCGTCTCAAAGTCGCCAATACCGCGATTTTCGACTGGCCCGCCGAACCTGGCATCACCCCCGGTGCCACCCCCGACGGCACCTCCGCAACGGGCTCGCTGCCAGCGATCCGCCTCTACAACACCGACGTCATGGGCATCGTGCTCGCCTTCGACCATGAGCTCAAGGCCCTCGGGGAGCCTGACCGTTGGAAGAGCGCAACCTCTGCCGCCGTCATCGGCAACGGCAACACCGCGGCCTCGGCCGTCGCCGCATGCACGGTCATGCTGAAGAACGGGCAGACGAACAAACGCATCACTGTGGCGGCGCGCCACCCGGGCAAGAACCGGCAGCTGCCGGACATCATCGGCGAGGGCGACGCCATCGCATACGAGGAGAAGACGATCGACGCGTCGGCAGACACCCTGCGGGACGCGGACATCGTCATCAGCACGATTCCCGGCCACGCCGCCGACGCGGTCGCCGAAGCCATCGGGAACGACGACTCCTTCCGGCCACGTGGCATCCTGCTCGACGTGGTCTACGACCCCCGCCCCAGCGCATTGATCCGCGCATGGAGGGCCAAGGGAGGGCTGGCGATCGGCGGCGAGGAGATGCTGCTGTGGCAGGCCATCCTGCAGGTCATCCTCATGACCGGCGCGGACACGGCCGACAGCTCCCTGACGGATGTGCTGGAACCCGCGATGCGACATGCCCTTGAGGAGGCACTGTAATGAACGATCACGCAACCATGAGCCCGGCCGGCGCGCCTGTGCCGCCGGCGGGCGGGAACAGGCCGGAGCCCGCGGACGACTTCGAGGTCCTGCTCATCACGGGCATGTCCGGCGCCGGTCGCTCCCATGCCGCCGACTGCGTGGAGGACATGGGATGGTACGTCGTCGACAATCTGCCGCCGAAACTACTGGTCCCGCTGGTCGACATGATGACCAATGCCGGCAAGGACGGCGTGCACAAGCTCGCGGCCGTCATCGACGTGCGTTCGCGCGAGTATTTCGACGACCTGTCAGCCGTGCTCAGCCATCTCGACGACCTGGGGGTGCGCGCCCGCATCCTGTTCCTTGACGCCAGCGACGAAGTGCTCATCAAGCGGTACGAGTCGGTGCGCAGGCCCCATCCCCTGCAGCGTGGAAACCGTCTGATCGACGGTATCCTTGAGGAGCGCAGCCTGCTGGCCAACCTCAAGGAACGGGCCGACATGGTCATCGACACGTCCTCGCTGACCATCCACCAGCTGTCAACCAAACTATACGAGGCGATGCTCGGCTCCGGCCCGTCCACGGTGGCCGTGCACATCTTCAGCTTCGGATTCAAATACGGGCTGCCGATGGACGCCGATTTCGTGGCGGACGTGCGGTTCCTGCCGAACCCATTCTGGGTGCCGACGCTGCGAGAGCTCAACGGGCAAGACAAGCCCGTCAGCGATTACGTGCTGTCAAGTCCGGGCGCGGGCGATTTCCTGGACGCATACGAGCGGGCCATCCTCGTGGCGTTGGAAGGCTACGCTCACGAGGACAAGCATTTCGTGACCATCGCCATCGGATGCACGGGCGGGCAGCATCGTTCCGTCGTCATGAGCGAGGAACTTGCGAGGCGGCTGCGCGCGCACGGCATATCCGTCACCGTATCGGCCCGCGAGCTGCACCGGGCGCGCGCATAGCGAGACCGTGCAGCCACTATGCAAACATTTCGTTTCCATAATCCGGCAGCATCGCGTATTCTTGTCCAAGTGATTAGGTATCACAGTAAGCCGGTGGCAGTGCAGGGAGCAGAACCCAGCAGGCCGGGGAAACATTGAGAAGAAACAGGACATAGGAGGTTGGCTCTTGGCTCTTCTGGATGATGTCAAAAGCGAGCTGGCCGCAATCGATAACGAATTGCCTGCGGCGAAAAAGGCGCAGGCGACCGCTATGATTCGTTTCGGCGGCGGGCTGCGGCTGGTACAGCGCCAGATCATCGTTCAAGCGCAGTTTGACTCGCTCAAGGCCGCCCAGTGGCTTCAGGACACCATCAGGGATCTGTATGGGCATGAGGCGGTCATGACCCAGGTTTCTCGCTCGACGCCCAACGGCACCACGGTGCAGCGATACATGATCCACGTGGAGCGCGGCGGTGCAGCGTTGGCATTGCAGACCGGCCTCCTCGATCGGCGCAAGCGTCTGGTGCGTGGACTTCCCGCGGATATCATCAGCGGCAACATCGCTCAGGTGAAGGCCGCATGGCGTGGAGCCTTCCTGGCTCATGGCGCTCTTTCCGACCCGGGCAAAGCCGGCTTCCTTGAAATCATCTGCCCGTCGAACGAGGCCGCCCTCGCGCTTTCGGGCGCCGCACGCAGGCTCGGCATCACGGCGAAACCCCGACAGCTGCGCAGTTCGGAGCGTATCACGCTCAAGGACCCCGACGCCATCGAGCGCATGCTCATCCTCATGGGCGCCCCGCACTCCGCAAGGGAGTGGACAGGCAAGCGCACCGACGGCGAGGCACGGGGCAAGGCGAACCGTCTGGCGAACTTCGACGACGCCAATATGCGCCGCAGCGCGAAGGCCGCTGCCGAAGCCAGCGAGAAAGTGCGCCGCGCATTCGAGATTCTCGGCGACGACATCCCCGAAAACCTTCGTGCCGCGGGCCAGCTGCGCCTTGAGCACGGGGATGCGAGCCTTGAGGAACTCGGACGTCTCGCCGACCCGCCCATCACCAAGGATGCCATCGCAGGCCGCATCCGCCGTCTGCTGCAGCTCGCCGACAAGACCGCGAAGACCCGCGACCGGGAACAGTCCGGCGCGTCCGTCGGACGCTGACGGCGTCCCTCTGCTCCTGATAAGCGCCGGAATCAAATCCCGTCATGCACCGCGTCCATGTTCGCTATGGGCGCGGTGTTTTGTTCCGTGCCGCTTGTAATATTCGAATTGGCTAAAACCGGCCATTCCTCGCATATGCGGATAGGAAAGGATACACATGAAGACACTCAAGGATCTCGGAGATCTCAAGGGCAAGCGCGTTCTGATGCGCGCCGATTTCAACGTCCCGCTGGACGGCACCACGATTACCGATGATGGCCGTATCAAGGCCGCGCTGCCGACTATCACGGCGCTTCGCGAAGAAGGCGCCAAGGTCATCCTGATGGCCCACCTCGGCCGTCCGAAGGGCAAGGTCGTCCCTGAGCTGTCTCTGGCCCCGGTCGCCAAGCGTCTGGGCGAGCTGCTCGGCGTCGAGGTCCCGCTGGCCAAGGACACCTACGGCGAGGATGCCCAGGCCAAGGTCGCCGCGATGAACGACGGCGACGTGGTGCTGCTGGAGAACGTTCGCTTCAACCCGGAGGAGACCAGCAAGGATCCCGCCGTGCGCGCCCCGTACGCCAAGAAGATCGCCGCCCTCGGCGAGGTCTTCGTCTCCGACGGCTTCGGCGTGGTCCATCGCGCCCAGGGCTCCGACTACGATGTGGCCGCCGATCTGCCGGCCGCCGCGGGCAAGCTGGTCGAGAAGGAAGTCAAGGCCCTGTCCAAGGCCACCGAGAACCCGGAGCGCCCGTTCACCGTCGTGCTCGGCGGCTCCAAGGTCTCCGACAAGCTCGGCGTGATCGAGAACCTGCTCGACAAGGCCAACCGCCTGGTCATCGGCGGCGGCATGGTGTTCACCTTCCTCAAGGCCAAGGGCTACGAGGTCGGCACCTCCCTGCTCGAAGAGGACCAGCTCGACAAGGTCAAGGGCTACATCGCTACCGCCGAGAAGAACGGCGTCGAGCTCGTGCTGCCGACCGACGTGGTCGTCAACGCCGGCTTCCCGGCCGGTGACACCCCGGTCGCCCCGGAGGTCGTTGCCGCCGATGCCATCCCGGCCGACAAGATGGGCCTGGACATCGGCCCGGATTCCCAGAAGCTCTTCCACGACAAGATCGTCGACTCCAAGACCGTCGTGTGGAACGGCCCGATGGGCGTGTTCGAGGTTCCCGAGTTCGCCGCCGGCACCAAGGCCGTGGCGCAGGGCCTCGTCGACGCGACCGCGGCTGGCGCATTCACCATCGTCGGTGGTGGCGACTCCGCCTCCGCCGTGCGCAACCTCGGCTTCCCGGAGGACGGCTTCTCGCACATCTCCACCGGTGGCGGCGCCTCCCTTGAGTTCCTTGAGGGCAAGGAGCTGCCGGGGCTGAAGGTTCTCGACTGATCTTCACCCGCAATTCGGCTCCCCGGGCGCTTGACGCCGGGGAGCCGCTCCATACGGAAAGGACATCAATGGCGTCACGCATCCCGCTGCTCGCGGGCAATTGGAAGATGAACCTCGACCATCTTGAGGCCACGTATTTCGTGCAGAAACTCGTATGGCTGCTTCGTGACGCACGCTTCGACTACTCCCGCTGCGAAATAGCCCTGATGCCGTCGTTCACGTCGCTGCGCAGCGTCCAGGTGCTGGTCGAAGCCGACAAGCTCAAGATCCGCTACGGCGCGCAGGCCGTGTCGGTGACCACACAGGGTGCGTTCACCGGCGATGTCTCCGCTGACATGATCGCGCACCTCGGCTGCTCGTACGTCATCGTCGGGCATTCCGAACGCCGCAAGTACCATCCCGAAGACGACGTCAACATCGTCGATCAGGTGCGTGCCGTATTGGCGGCCGGCATGCAGCCGATACTGTGCGTCGGAGAAAGCTTCGAGGAACGCCGCCAGGGCATCGAGCTCGACTTCGCCGTCGGACAGGTGCATGACGTGACCCGTGACCTTTCCGACAAGGAGGCCGCGAAGCTCATCATCGCGTACGAGCCGGTCTGGGCGATCGGCACCGGCATGGTCGCCACTCCGGACACCGCCCAGCAGGCCGCCAAAGCCATCCGCGACGACCTCGGCGAGATGTTCGGCCCCGCCGTCGCCGATACTGTGCGCATCCTATACGGCGGATCGGTGTCGTCCAAGAACGCGACGCATCTGATCGGCGAGCCGGATGTCGACGGATTCCTGATCGGCGGCGCGTCGCTCGACCCCGACGAATTGGCGAAGATCGCCCGGTTGACACTCAAGGCGACACGTCGATAGGGAAACATGCGCATATCCGCACGTTTTTCAATGCCCTGCGCTATGCTATGACACAGTACGTTTAATGGAGGTTTCCCCGTGCATATTCTGAAGATCGTTCTTGAGATCATCGTCGTCATCGCGTCCATCCTGCTGACGCTGCTCATCCTCATGCACAAGGGCAAGGGCGGCGGTCTGTCCGATATGTTCGGCGGTGGCCTGACCCAGAACGCCGGCACGTCTGGTGTCGCGGAAAAGAACCTGAACCGCTGGACCATCTTCATCGCACTGGTCTGGGTCGCCATCATCATCGCCCTCGGTCTGATGACAAAATTCAACTTGGTGTGAGCGCGATTCGCTGAAGCACTGTATGCAGCACGTTGAGCCATGGTCACTTGATCATGGCTCATTTCATTGGGCAACGTTTATCGGATATCGTTTGAGGAGCATTTGACATGGTCACCATGAACAGGAACAAAGTCGTCATCGTCGGCACCGGGCAGGTCGGATCCACCGCGGCGTTCGCCATCGTCACCCATGGTCTGTGCAACGAGCTCGTACTCATCGATCATTCCGCCGGCAAGGCGCTCGGCGAAAGCCATGATCTCGATGACGGCAGCGAATTCCAGGACCGGCACGTCAAGGTGCGCAACGGTGACTACGGTGACTGCAAGGACGCCGACATCGTCGTCATCACCGTCGGACGCAAGCCACCGGCCAACTCAACCCGACTCGACGAACTCGGCTTCACCATCGGACTCGTCGGCGACGTGGTCGACCGGGTCATGGCATCCGGGTTCAACGGCGTCATCGTCATGGTCTCCAACCCGGTCGACGTCATGGCATGGTACGCGTGGAAACGCTCCGGCCTGCCGCGCACCCAGGTGCTGGGCACGGGAACCGCGCTGGACACCTCGCGTCTCAAGACCATCATCGGTGAGGAGACCGGGCTGGACCCGCGCAACGTCGGCGGTTTCGTGATGGGCGAGCACGGCGATTCGCAGTTCACCGCATGGTCGACCGTCTCGCTCGGCGGCAAGCCGTTCACGCAATTCCTGAACGACAACGCCGACCGATTCTCATCCGTCTCCACGCATGAGATCGAAGAGAAGACCCGTATGCGAGGCAACGAGATTGTCGCGGCGAAGGGCGGCACGAACTTCGGCATCGCCTCGACGGTGGCCGGCATCGTGCAGACCATCCTTTGGGACGAACGCCGCATCGTGCCGGTATCGACCCTGCTCGACGGCGAATACGGCGAGCGCGACGTGTTCCTCGGCGTGCCGACCGAGCTGCGTGCCAACGGCGCCAACGAGATTGTCGAGCTGGAACTTGCCGATGACGAGCTCGCCAAACTGCATCATTCCGCGGAGCTGGTCCGCTCCTACTGCGAAGGGCTGCTGTAGCCGCAGACCGGCACGATTCTTTTTCCCCCTGACAGGCTTTACGGAGAAACGCCATGACCAACCCTGAACAGCGACTCATCGTCACCGACCTCGACGGCACGCTGCTGCATGACGCCCCCACCTTCGAGGAGCGGTTTATCACGCAGCGCAGCATTGACACAGTCAAACGCATGCACGATGCCGGTTACCGGTTCGCGGTGGCGACCGCCCGTCCGGTGAGCACCGGCTTCGAGTACGCGGGTAAGTTGCCGGTCGACGCGTACATTTATCTCAACGGTGCCCTGATTGATTTCGCGCCCGAACGTTCCGATTACGATCTGCTCACCTCGGGGCGGCTCCCCTCCGACGGGCATCTGCTGAAGGTCGGCTTCTCCTCCGCACGGGCCTGCGAGGTGTGCCGGTATCTGCTCGACGAGATACCCGGCCTCAGCCTCGGCGTCGTCATGGATGACGTGCGCTACACGAACTTCGACGTGAGCGTGTACTGGAAGACACAGACTTGGCAATTCACCGATTTCACCGACGTCCCCGACGGTATCGCCGACAAGATCATTATCTTCCCCAAGTCGGAGCAATGGGCACATCTGAAGACGCTGGTTCCGCCCGATTTCGACGTGGCGATCTCCGAAGGCTCGATGTGGATGCTGATGAATCCGCTGGCGAACAAGCGGCAGGCGTTGAAAACGCTGTGCGAGCGCATGGACGTGCGGCTCGACGGTACCGTCAGTTTCGGCGATGACCTTATCGACATCGGCATGATGACGACATCGGAAACGGGCGTGGCGGTCGCCAACGCGAACCCCGAGGTCATCAAGATCGCCGACGAGATCTGCCCGCCCAACAACGATGACGGCGTCGCGCAATGGATCGAACGGCATCTGCTGGCATGACGGCGGACAGCTCCGGGCTCGGCACGAAACCGGTCGCGCGGCTCGCCCTGACGATGTCGGTTCCGACCATCGTCGCGCAGGCGGCGAACGCCTCATACACCATCATCGACCGACTGTTCATCGGGCATATCCCCGAGGTCGGCGACGCCGCGATGACCGGTGTCGGCATCTGCTTCCCGATCCTGCTGGCCGTCACCGCGTTCGCGTCGCTGATCGGCGCGGGCGGCGCGCCGAGGGCGTCCATCGAACTGGGTCGCGGCAATTTCAAGAAGGCCGAACGCATCCTAGGCACCAGCGCGGCGTTCCTCGTAGCCATCGCCCTGACGCTCACCGTCATCCTGCAGGCGACGAAGGAGCCGGTGCTGCGCGCTTTCGGAGCCAGCGATGCCAACATCGGATATGCGGTCGACTTCATCACCATCTACCTGGTCGGCACGGTGTTCGTGCAGCTCACACTCGGACTCAACAACTTCATCTCCGCGCAGGGCAAGACCACCATCGCGATGACCTCGGTGCTGATCGGCACCGGCACCAGCATCATCCTCGACCCGGTGTTCATCTTCGTGCTCGGCTGGGGCGTAAAGGGCGCGGCCGTCGCGAACGTGATCGCCCAGTTGATCTCATCGGTGTGGATCATCCTGTTCCTCGCCTCCGGGCGCAGCGCCATCCGGTTGAGGCCGTCCAACATCCGCTTCAATCGAGTCATCGTGCCGATCCTGACCCTCGGGTTGGCGCCGTTCATCATGCAGATCACCGAATGCCTCATCAACGTGGTGTTCAACGTCGGGCTGCAACGATACGGCGGTGACGACTATGTCACGTCGATGACCATCATCACCTCGCTCATGCAGGTGGTCAGTGTGCTGACCAACGGTTTCCAGCAGGGCATCCAGCCGATCATCGGGTTCAACTTCGGTGCCCGGCGCATGGATCGCGTGCGGCAGGCCATCCGCGTGGCATTCATCGCGCAGATCACTTCGGCCACGGTGCTGGTGTCGCTTCTTGCCGCATTCCCAAGCGTGTTCGCCGCATGGTTCACGTCGTCGCCGGAAGTCATCGGCATCGTGACCCGCATGATGCCGGTCTTCGTCGCCGGATGGGGCGTGTTCGGCATCCAGATGGGCGCGCAGTGCGCCCTCGTCGGCATGGGGCAGGCCAAGCAGTCCGTGTTCCTGGCGATCTTCCGCAAGATCATCATGCTGGTGCCGCTCGCCCTGACACTACCTCACTGGATCGGAGTGACCGGCATCTTCCTCGCCGAGCCGATCTCCGACGCGACTTCCGGCATCGTCGCGGGCATCCTGTTCTACGTCACCTACCGTTCGCTGACACGGGGCAGGATCGCGGATGATGCCAAGAACCGGTGAAGGCGGCGCCCGCCGTATTGCCGGCTGCCAATGCTCATTGGGGGGCATGTTCGTGCAATGGTGTCATGGGAAGGAGGCGGGAGCGCCCGGACCGGGCGAGCACCGGCTTGATGTCGAAGGAGACATGATGACGATGCGTTCATATCATCAGACGAGGATGCGGGTTCCGGCAATACTGGCGGTCTTAGCCATGATACTGGTTTTTGCCGGATGCGGCGGTCGGGTCGTTTCCGTGGCCTGTGACGCCGGCGTGCAGTACGGCAATCTCAGCGATGCCGTCGCTGCATCGGATAGTCACCGTTGCCACGATTGACAGGATGAAGCAAGCCGATGGCGACCAACAGGATCTGTATGACATGACGCTGAAATCTGGAAGCGTCTCAAGGGGTCTGTGGAAGGTAGTGATATCACGGTCACCGTCAATCTTGGATGCGAAGGAGCGGGTGCCAAGGACGATTTCATCGCGAAATATGGTGCGGAGACCAAGATCATTGTCCTGCTCGCCAAAACGGACGATGGAGCCTATCAGCTCTCTAATCTGACCCAAGGTATCCGGCGATACGATGACACGGCCTTCAAGGAGTGTCGGACGCCGTAGCGTAGTTTGTGATGACCACCCCAGTCGTCCTACGCGCCTCATTAGCCCGTTCCATCTCCTATCTCGATTTTGAGGGGTTGATTCCGGCGTCCCGGAACATCTATCTGCGTTTCAAGGGGTTGCCTGAATGCGGTACCCGGAGTATATCGGGGTGTTCAGCATTGGAATCATGCGGTTCCCATGGTGTTTATACTCGGGCACCAACCCCTCGAAACGCAGTTAGATGTCTGAGCGAGCCTCAATCAACCCCTCGAAACGAAGATAGCCCTCGAATCAGTCGGTCATCGTTTGAACGACGAATGTGCAGCACTGTCAAGCACGCCGATGAGCAAGCCTGCCAGCGCCGGAATGATCCATCCCAGCTGGAATTGCTGCAGCGGCAGCATGTTCAATATGGCCTCTAGCCATGGCAGGGAGCCGCCGAATACCGTGACGATGCTCGCCAGACATGTGGCGAATGACACGATGGCCACCAGCAGTACCATCCAGAAGTACACGCGCGAAAAATGAGCGGCGAGGATTCGATGGGTCAATGCGAGCGTCACCAACACGATGGCAATCGGATACAATGCGGCGAGCACGGGCACGGACACCTTGATGATCATGCTGAGTCCGGCGTTGGACACCACGAAACTGAACACGGTGAACAGTGCCTGCCATGCGCGATAGCTCACGCGGCGACCGGCGACGGTGGCGAATCGCGTGTGGAAGTATGTGGCGCACGTGCAGATCAGACCCGTGCAGACATTCAGACAGGCGATGACGAACACGATGCCCAAAAATACCATGCCGAACGTGCCGAACAACGAGGCCGTGAGATTGGTGAGTACGGTCGCGCCTGTATCGGTCGCTGGATTGACCGAGGCAATGCTCCCGGACACGACACCCACATAGCCGAGCACCGCATAGATCACGATCAGCAGGATCCCGGTGCCGAGACCGGCGTATGCGGTCTCCCGACGAATAAGCGTGTTGTCGGTGACATGCATGGCGCGGACGTTCGCCGAAATCACGATGCCGAAGTACAAAGCAGCTAGCAGATCCATGGTTTGATAGCCGTCCAGGAAGCCCCGGGACGCCTGATGCACCGCATAATCGCCTGTCGGTTGCGTCGGTGTTACCGCACCATGCGCCAGGCAGGCTATGAACAGCACTGCGATGAACGCCAACAGCAGCGGCCCCATGAACCGTCCCAACACGGCCGACAGTTTCTCGGGATGCTGGGCCAGCAGGAAAGCCACGGCGAAGAACACCAGCGAGTACGCCAGCTGCGTCGTCCAGCCGCCCCATCCAGTGCGGGAGGGCAGGAATGGCGCCACCATCATCTCGTATGACGTGGTCGCCGTGCGTGGGATGGCGAAGCACGGGCCGATGGTGAGCATGATCGCCACGCCGAGCAGCGAGGCGAACGCCGGGGACACACGACGGGCGAGCTCGTCGAAGCCACCCGCGAACGTGACGGCGAGCACGCCGAGAATCGGAAGGCCGACCGCCGAGACGATGAACCCGATGATGGCGGGAACGGTGGCAGCGCCCGCCTGCGCCCCAACGAACGGGGGAAAGATGAGGTTGCCCGCACCGAAGAACATCGAGAAGAACGTGAACGCCATGACGAGGCGTCCGGAGAACGGGAGACGGCGCCGACCGCCGGATTCGGCGGTGTTGATGTCTGTTGGTATGGGAGTCGTTGCCATAACGGTACTGCTTTCTGTTGCGGCGGCTCGGCGCCTGTCTTCTCGGCACCTGTCTTCTCGGCACCTGTTTCGGACTCGGTTCCCGGCGGTCGGCATGAATCCACCCGCGTCGGGTGGCCCGACCCGTGATAAGCCCATGGCAGCGCAGTTTAACACATTGCTGTGCGTTGGGGAATAGGTCAGTGGCGGGCGGTCGCCCATGCCGCCGTGGAATGCGCGTGCGCGAGCATCATGCCGATCACGGCCAGCAGACAAGCCAGAGCGACCATGAGGATGATGTCCTCATGTCCTTTCGACTGTAGCGCCGCGCCCGTCAGCGCTCCGAGAAACATGGCCAATACGGCGACGGCGCGCCGGCCGAGTTTTGACATCTCATGGCCGTGGGCGGATGTGTCGGCGACGATGCCGGTCACGGTCATCGTCAGCACGGTCGTCGGCAGGTCGGGCACCGCGAGCCGCCGGGCAGTGGAGTTCTGGATGCCCATCGCGGGGGCGATCAGCACGATCAGCATCAGATGATGGACGTCGATGTGGCGGGCGGTGGGGAAGTTGAGGCTCGGCTGCGATGACACCTGTATACTGCCCATGCCCAGAGCCGGTTCCGCGGAATAGTGGTTCAGCAGGTACAGCCCGATCAGCGCGGCGAGGATGAACGCGGCCTGCACGATCGACGAGATCAGCAGATGGCGGGCCCGGTGTTCTCCGAACCGGCGTATGATGCGGCCTCCGATGAACGCGCCGAAGGCGAAGCACACCAATGTCAGCGCCGATGTCCACCAGACGAACCCCTGTGCGTGGGCGAGCGCGAAGCCAAGGAAGACGATGTTGCCGGTGACGTTCGCCACGAACACATGTCCCAAGGCCAAGTAGCTCAGTGCATCGACCAGACCGGCGATGAACGTCATCAGCACCATGGCGGGGGAGAGCAGCCCGTATTCGTCATCCTTGCGGGGAATCAGCGTGCGTCCTGCCTCTGCCAGATGCAAGTTCATGTGGTTGACGGTCCTTCTGTTTGTAGTTTCTGCTTGAGTGATGCGCTGGCGCATGTTCGCGGCGAGAGAAATACCCTTCGGCATGATACACGAAGGGGCGTCATTCACGGCCTTTCCCGGTTTCGACATGGCGTTCGTGTGCGGTCTAGCAGTGTATCACGTGAGAAGCCCCCGGCCGTTATCGGGTCGGGGGCTTCTCACGATTATGTGGTCAGGCGTATGTCACGCTTGACCGGTCGGTCTCAGGCGTTCACGCGGTCGATGCCGGACTGCACGTCGGCCAGCACGGAATCCCAGGACTTGATGAAGGCGGCGACACCGTCGGCCTCCAGCTTGTCGGTGACGTCCTTGAGGTTGATGCCCAGCTCGGCCAGCTTGTCGATGACGGCGTGGGACTCCTCGTAGGTGCCCTCGATGGACGGAGCGCCGTTGCCGTGATCGGCCAGAGCGTTCAGGGTCTTCTCGGGCATCGTGTTGACGATGTGCTTGGCAACGAGCTCGTCGACGTACTTGCAGTCGGAGTAGGCGGCGTTCTTGGTGCCGGTGGAGGCCCACAGCGGACGCTGGACCTTGGCGCCCTTGGCGGCCAGGTCAGCCCAGCGAGGATCGGCGGCGAACTTCTTCTCAAAGAGCTCGTAGGCGAGGCGGGCGTTGGCGACAGCGGCCTTGCCCTCAAGGGCCTTGGCCTCATCGGAGCCGTTGGCTTCAAGCAGCTTGTCGACCGCGGTGTCCACGCGGGAGACGAAGAAGGAGGCGACGGAGCCGATGTGCTTCAGGTCGTGGCCGTTGGCGGCAGCCTGGGCGATGCCCTCGATGTAGGCGTCGATGACCTGCTCGTAGCGCTCCAGCGAGAAGATCAGGGTGACGTTGACGGAGATGCCCTTGGCGAGGGTGGCGGTGATGGCCGGCAGGCCTTCCAGGGTCGCCGGGATCTTGATCATCGCGTTCGGGCGGTTGACCTTCTCCCACAGCTCGACAGCCTGCTTCTCGGTGTTCTCGGTGTCGTGGGCCAGACGCGGGTCGACCTCGATGGAGACACGGCCGTCGACGAAGTCGGTGGCCTCGGCGATCTCGCGGAAGATGTCGGTGGCGTTGCGCACATCGGTGGTGGTGAGCTCGCGCACGGCGGTCTCGACGTCGACCTTGCCGAGTTCCTTGAGCTGGGCGTCGTACGGGCCGACCTGGCTCAGAGCCTTCTGGAAGATGGACGGGTTGGTGGTCACACCGACGACGTTCTTGTCCTTGATGAGCTCCTGCAGGGAGCCGGACTCGATACGGGTGCGGGACAGGTCGTCCAGCCAGATCGAGACGCCGTTGTCGGACGTGCGCTGAGTTGCTTCAGTCATATTGTTTTCTCCTTTGATTCCGTAATGGAACAAATCTTCAATGGCGCCCCTCCCGCGAGGGGCTTGTCGGCCGTGCCGACCGGGAGGGAGCCGCCCGACGCGTATTCGCCTCGGCGGGCGGCTCCCGATGGATCACTTGGCGGCTTCGGCTTCCGCGATGGACGCCTTGGCGGCCTCGACCACGTGCTCGGCGGTGATGCCGAGGTCGATCATGTTCTGCGCGCCATCGCCCTGCAGACCGAACTGTTCGATGGAGACGGGCTTGCCGTAGGAGCCGAGGTACTTGTACCACGGCATCGCCACGCCGGCCTCGACGGACACGCGGGCCTTGACGGAAGCGGGAAGCACAGCTTCCTTGTACTCGGCGTCCTGCTCCTCGAACCATTCCATGGACGGCATGGACACGACGCGAGCCTTGACGCCCTCACCGGCCAGGGTCTTCGCGGCGTCGACGGCCCACTGGACCTCGGAGCCGGAAGCCATGAGGATGACGTCCGGGGTGCCCTCGGTGTCGACCAGGACGTAAGCGCCCTTGCGCACGCCGTCCTTGGCCTTGGCGGCGGTCTCGGCGAGCACCGGGACGCCCTGACGGGTCAGCACCATGGCGCCGGGCAGCGTGTTCTTCTTCTCGAAGAAGTAGCGGTAGGCCTCGGCGGTCTCGAAGGCGTCAGCCGGGCGGATGACCTCAAGCTGCGGGATGGCGCGGAAGGAGGCAAGGTGCTCGACCGGCTGGTGGGTCGGGCCGTCCTCACCGACGGCGACGGAGTCGTGCGTCCACACGTACAGGTTCGGGATCTCCATGAGGGCGGCCAGACGGACGGCGGAGCGCTCGTAGTCGGAGAACATGAAGAAGGTGCCGCCGAACGGACGGGTGTGGGAGCCCAGCAGGATGCCGTTGGTGATGCAGCCCATCGTGAACTCGCGCACGCCGAAGTGCAGCTGACGTCCGAACTCGTTGCAGACCGGCCACTGCTTGGTGGCGCACTCCGCAGGAGCGAAGGTGGCAGCGCCCTTGAGGTCGGTCTTGTTGGAGCCGCCGAGGTCGGCGGAGCCACCCCACAGTTCCGGCATGACGGCCGCGATGGCGTTGAGGACGGAGCCGGAGGCGCCACGGGTGGCGACCTTCTTGCCGACCTCGAAGGTGGCCTCAAGATCGTCGAGGGCCTTGTCGAAGCCTTCCGGCAGCTCGCCGGCCTTCAGACGGTCGTACAGGGCGGCCTTGTCCGGGTTGGCCTTGCGCCAGGCGTCGAACTTCTCGTCCCATTCCTTGTGGGCTTCCAGACCGCGCTCTGCGACCTTGCGGGCGTGGGCGAGGGCTTCCTCGTCAACGTGGAAGGACTCTTCGGGGTCGTAACCGAGCAGCTTCTTGAGGCCGGCGACGGCTTCGGCGCCCAGCTTGGAGCCATGGGAGGACGGGTCGTTGGTCTTGCCCGGGGTCGGCCATGCGATCAGGGAGTGGACCTTGATGAGCTTCGGCTGGTCAGGCGCGGCCTTCTCGGCCTTGGCGATGACCTCGGCCAGACCCTCGATGTCCTCCTTGTAGGAGCCGTCGGGCTGGATGAAGCTGAATTCGTCGGTGTACCAGCCGTAGGCCTGGAAGCGCTTGAGCACGTCCTCGGCCAGCACCAGGTTGGTGTCGCCTTCGATCTGGATGCGGTTGGCATCGAAGATTACGGTGATGTTGCCGAGCTTCTGGTTGGCGGCAAGAGCGGCGGCTTCGCCGGAGATGCCTTCCTCGATGTCGCCTTCACCGCAGATGGCCCAGATCTTGTGGTAGAACGGGGACTCTTCCTTCGGGGTCTCCGGGTCGAGCAGACCGCGCTGGAAGCGTTCGCCGTAGGCGAAGCCGATGGCGGAGGCAAAGCCCTGACCCAGCGGGCCGGTGGTCATTTCGATGCCTGGGGTCAGACCGTACTCGGGGTGGCCCGGGGTGCGGGTGTCCGCGCCGCCGCGGAAGTGCTTGAGGTCGTCCAGAGTGACGCCGTAGCCGGAGAAGTACAGCTGGACGTACTGGGTGAGCGAAGCGTGGCCACCAGAAAGGATGAAGCGATCGCGGCCTTCCCAGTTGGGGTCGTTCGGATCATGCTTGATGAAATGCTGGTAGAGGGTGTAGGCGACGGGCGCCAGGGAGACGGGGGAACCGGGGTGGCCGCTTCCAGCCTTCTCAACCGCGTCGGCCGACAGGACCTTGGCCATGTTGATGGCGCGCTCGTCCAGCTCGGTCTCCTTGAATTCGGTCATGGATGTACTTTCCTTCCAATACTTCGGGCACCACGCATTTCGGCTTATGCCGCGCCATGCATGCCCTCACATTGCAATCCCATACTAACGTTGTGAACAGACTTAGTGGTTCGCTTTTGGCGTGTTTTGGTAGATTATGTTATGTTAGCGCTCACAACTTGTGACTGACTCATGCCGGTGGCTGCGTCATGAAATCATCTGATAACGAACGCGTTAGCACTCAAGGGCAAAGAGTGCTAATACTGGGTACGTCATCGTTCGACCGACCCCACTCCGGGAGTGTCGGGCGTGTCGTGAATACGGGAAAGCCGTGAAGGCGTGAATGCCGGGGAAGAACAGGAGGAGACATGGCGCAACCACGACGCATGGTGGTGCTTCGCGCCATCGTGGAGGATTACATTCGATCCCAGGAGCCGATAGGATCGGCCGCTCTGACGAAGAAGCACGACCTCGGCGTCAGTTCGGCGACCATCCGCAACGACATGGCGTCTCTCGAGGAAGAGGGGTATCTCATCCAGCCCCACACGTCCTCGGGCCGCATCCCGACGGAGAAGGGCTACCGGTACTTTGTGGACCGCCTGTCCACCGTCGTCCCCCTCTCCGACGCGCAGCGCAAGGGAATCGCGGCGTTCCTGTCCGGATCCGTCAGCCTGCAGGACACGTTGCAGCGCGCGGCCAGACTGCTTTCCCACATAACCGGTCAGGTGGCCGTGGTCGCCTCCCCGTCCCCGGCCAAGGCGAAGGTGCTGCGCGTGCAGATCGTCCCCGTCTCATCCACGTTGCTGCTGATCGTGGTCATCACCGACGCCGGCAACGTCGCACAGCATACGCTCGCCCTGTCGCCCCAGCCGACGGATATCACGCTCGCCGACGTGGGATCCGTCGTGAACGGAGCCTGCCTCGGGCTCACCTTCGCGCAGGCTGCCGAACGGGTCCGTTCCCTCAAGTCGTCGCGGCGGGAATCCGTTGCGCTGCTTGAAGGGCTGGCGCAGGTGTTCGAGGCGATGGGAGACAACGAAAGGTCCAGTGAACTGTATATGGCCGGCGCGTCGCACCTGGCCCATCGGCGTGACATCGCCGACATGGCGCCGCTGTTCGACGCGCTGGAGGAGCAGATCGTGCTGATGAAACTCATGAGCGCGCTTTCGGAGGACACCGACGCCTATGGGGTCGGTGTAGCCATTGGTTCGGAGACGCACACGCCGGAACTGCTGCATGCTTCGGTGGTCACCAGCGGCTACGGAAACTCGCCGGCATCCCGGACGGAACCGGCGGAATCGGACGCGGGACATGAAGACGGCGGTGGATCCGCGCTTGGCGGCGCGGCGCATGCCAATACGGCTCAGACCGGCATGGCGGGGGAGCCCCGCATAACGGATGACGCCGACGCGGAGCCCGGCAAAATGGACGATGGCGATAGCGTCGCGATGCCATCTCTCGACGGCGGGTCGGGCGGGTCGGGCGAATCCAGCGGGCCGGTGGCCTTCGTCGGCTCCATCGGACCGACGCACATGGACTATGCCGCGACCATAGCCGCCGTACGTGCCGTGGCCCGGTACCTGACCCGTGCGATATCGTCGTACGATGACGGCGACGGCAACTGACTGAGCCTTATGGCACAATAGCTCCCCGAACACCAACAAGAAAGAACGAGCAGTGGCAGATTACTACGAGGTGCTGGGCGTCGACAAGTCGGCCAGCGACGATGAGATCAAAAAAGCGTATCGCAAGATGAGCCGCAAGTATCATCCCGATATCGCCGGCCCCGAATACGAAGACAAGTTCAAGGAAGTGAACAACGCCTACGCGGTGCTCTCCGACCCCGACAAGCGCCGCATGTACGATTCCGGCGTGGACCCCAACGACCCCAATGCGGGCGGATTCGGCGGCGCATCGGGATTCGGCATGGGGGACATGTCCGACATCTTCGGCCAGTTCTTCGGAGGAGCGTTCAGCGGCGGCTCGCAGGGCCCCGTTCCCCGCACCCAGCCGGGCCGCGACGCGCTGGCGAGCGCCACCATCGATCTCAAGACGGCGGTCTTCGGCGGCACCACGCACATCAAGATCAATACTTTCGGTCTGTGCCAGCAGTGCGGGGGTTCGGGCACCGCCAACGGTTCTCAGCCCACCACCTGCCCGGACTGCCACGGCCAGGGGTTCCGGCAGAAGGTCGTGCGCACGATGCTCGGCCAGATGATGACCTCCGCGCCCTGCGAGCGGTGCGAGGGACACGGAACGGTGATCTCCGACCCCTGCCCGTCCTGCATGGGTCACGGCCGCGTCCGGACATCGCGCGAGGTGGGGATCTCGGTTCCCGCTGGCATCGCGGACGAATCGCGCATACGCCTCGCCCATCAGGGCGAGGTCGGTGAAGGCGGCGGCGCGGCCGGCGACTTGTACGTCGACGTGCGCATCAAGGCCGACAAGCGCTTCACCCGCAGCGGCGACGACCTGCATTGCTGGATTCAGGTGCCGATGAGCTGGGCCGCATTGGGCCACGACATGGAGATCGACACCTTCGACGGCAAGCAGAAGGTGACCGTGCCGGCCGGATGCCAGCCCGAGGAGACGATTGTCCTGAAGAACCTGGGCGTCACCAAGCTGCGCCAATCCGGCGAGCGCGGCGATCTCGTCGCCCATGTCAACGTGCACATCCCGACCAAGCTGACCGACTCGGAGCGTTCGCTCATCGAGCAGTTCGCGGCCAGCCACGACGCCTCGGCGTCGCACGTCGCGCAGAGCTCGCGCCCCGCCACCGGCAGCCAGCGCAAGGGGTTTTTCAGCAAGTTGAAGGACGCGCTGAGCTGAATTCGGCTATGCCCGTCCATGCTCGGCAGCGCTCGTCATTCGCGCCGATCAGCGGCTTCGGCATTGAAAAGGGCTTTCAGACACTCTGGTCTGAAAGCCCTTTCCCGTACATATGCCTCTTGTTGCGGGCTCCTGCTACTTGAGCAGCGAACGGCACATGGAACGGTATTCGCTGATGTACCCGCCGCCGAAGAACACGCAGTGCCCGGCGATCGGATACAGTTGCCACAGCGTCGTGCGCTCCTGCCATCCGGCCTTCAGCGGATGCACGCTCTGGTAACCGTCCATGATCTCGGTCAGATAGCTCATGCCGAACAGGTGCAGCATCGCGAGATCCTCCTCGCGATGACCGCCGTGTGCGGCCGGGTCGATCAGCACGGCCTCGCACGAGCCTCGGTCGTCGGCCCACATCACGTTGCCGCTCCACAGGTCACCGTGCACTCGTGCCGGCTTGTCCTGCGCCGCACGCCCCAGAAGGTCGGGCATCGCGTCGATGACGCGGTTCGTCAGGTCCATGTCGGCCTGGGTCAGCTCTCCGCGACGCATGCCCAGTTCGACCATCGGGACCAGCCGCCCCTGCGCGAAATAGGTGATCGGGTCATCCCACGCGCCGGTCGCCATCGGCACCGGATCCTGCAGCGGCCCGAAATAGCAGGTGCCGTCATATCCGGCCGGAGCCGAGCCGAAGTGGTCCGTCCCCGCGTCATGCATCCGCGCCAGGGCCGCGCCGAAATCGTGGGCCGCCTTGGCCGTGGGGGAGCAGGGGGATACGCGTTCGATGTCGAGAAAATCCTTGCCCCATTCGTAGACGTCCACCACGCGGGGTCCGCCCTGCGCCTGCGCCTCGCCGAGCCATTGCAGGCCGCGGCCCTCGCACTCGAAAAAGCCCTGCGGCGCCCACATCCTTGACTTGCGGTATCGTGCCATAATTCCTCCCCGTGACGTCCCGACTATCCACCCCTCATTGTGGGTTTTCTGTACGACAATACGATGTTTGACACATTCTTAGGGGACGCTGAGTACCCTTGTCCACGGTAAAGGACGGACAATCATTCAAGAGGGATCATGAATTTCTTCCAAGCGATTATTCTGGGAATCGTGCAGGCGCTCACCGAGTATCTTCCGGTGTCGTCCAGCGCGCATATCCGCATCATCGGAGATCTGATGCTGGGCGCGGATCCCGGCGCGGCATTCACCGCCATCATCCAGATCGGCACCGAGCTCGCGGTGATCCTGTATTTCCGTCGTGACATCATCAACATCCTGTCGCACTGGTTCGGATGCCTGTTCGGCAAGAACGGCCCGGACTGGCGTGCGCGCATGGGTCGCGGCGACAAGTACGCGACGCTCGGATGGAACGTCATCGTCGGCTCGATTCCGATCATCATCCTCGGCTTCACGCTGCAGAACATCATCGAGACGTCGCTGCGCAACCTGTGGATCACCGTTACCGTGCTGTTCCTGTTCGGTCTGCTGCTGTGGATCGTGGACGCCCGCTCCCGGCAGATCAAGACCATGGACGACATGAACTATCGCGACGCCTTCCTGTTCGGCCTCGGCCAGTCGATGGCGCTCATCCCCGGCGTGTCCCGCTCCGGCGGCACCATCACCGTCGGCCGTGCGCTGGGATACACGCGCGAATCGGCCGTGCGCCTGAGCTTCCTCATGGCCATCCCCGCGGTGTTCGGCTCCGGCCTGCTCGAAGCGGTCAAGGCCGTGAAGAACGCCGGGACCGATCGCATGTTCCCCGGCTGGATTCCGACCATCATCGCGATGATCATCAGCTTCCTGCTCGGCTACATCGTCATCATCGGGTTCCTGAAGTTCGTCTCCACGTTCTCGTACAAGGCGTTCTCCATCTATCGCATCGGCCTGTCGGTGATCGTCGCGCTGCTGCTGCTGTTCGGCGCCCTGAAGCCGTATGAGCCGGTGAAGGCCGCCAGCGCGGCCAGCGTCGTCAATCCGGTCAGCATCGTCACCGTGGAGCAATCCGCAGCCGCGGTCAGATGACGGCGGCAGGGTGACGTTGCAGTCATCGCTGTAACGTCACGAAACACGCTTGGATGGCGTCCGGTTCGCGGCTTCGCGGAACGGACGCCATTTGCGTTGCCGTGAGATTATGCGGCCCGCGTCACTTGCCGCGACTGCGCAGGAAGGCCTCCGCCTCGCGCACCAGCTGTTCCGCGGCCGGAGCGCCGAAGCGCGCCACCTGATCGGCTTTCTCCTGCATGTCGTAATCATGCTCAAGGTGTTTCACGTATTGGGCGAGGTCGTCGTTGCAGCGCGTCAGCACCGAAGCCTGCGCCTTCCACTGTTCGGCCTTGCCGGCGAGGTCGCCCGGATCCAGCTCGACGCCGATGCGGTCGGACAATGCCGCGAGCATCTGCATGGTGGCCTGCGCGCATTCGTCGCTGCCGAGGTATTGCGGGACGGACACCCACATCGACGTGGTCGAGAATCCCTCCTCGCATGCCATGCAATCCAGCACGGTCGGGATGCCGACAGGGCCGCTGTATTCCCGGTCCATGTCGCACTGACACTGCTGGTCGCTGATGTCGAGCGGCAGCGCGCGCGTGTGCGGGCAGTCGGCGAACATGGCGCCCATGGTCACGATATGGCGGACGTCAAGCTCCTCGGCGATGCGCATGCTTTGACGGCAGTAGTCGTTCCAACGGTAGTTGGGCTCGGGCGCGATCTGCGCATACAGGGTCGTCGAGGGCGCCACGTCGATGGCGTAGAACGTCGTCTGCGGCCATAGGATCCGGCGTCGGCCCGTCACCTTGCACAGCATCGGGCGCGCGACCTGGTAGTCGTAGTACCCATCGCAGCGGATGTGGCGGATCTCGCGTGAATCGTAGCGCGACACGAGATGCCGGATGACGTTGGTGGCTGCCTGGCATGCGTCGTTCCAGCCTTCGAATGCGGCGATCATCACTGGTTCATGCGCTTTCGCTTCTTCACTCATATCAACCAATGTAACGGTTCCTCGCAGTTGGTGCAGGCGGCTTATGCCATCAGAGAATCGCGGTATAGCAAGGCCTGTGGGTGATCGGTCGCAGGCCGTGACATCGCGCGACACGCCGGATTTGGCAAATCCCATGGTTGTCACTATAGTTGCTATCTGTTGCTTGACGGCATGACGCTGGTCAAGGAAACGCGGACATAGCTTAGTTGGTAAAGCGCAACCTTGCCAAGGTTGAGACCGCGGGTTCGAGTCCCGTTGTCCGCTCTAAGGTCCGAAGAGTTGACGACCTTTGCGGTGGGTTAGCCAAGCGGTTAGGCAGCGGCCTGCAAAGCCGTATAGACGAGTTCGACTCTCGTACCCACCTCTCGTTTGCATGGAATCCGTAACATGATGGTTTCCGTCAAATGGTACAGACCCGGGCGGTTGGCGCAGAGGTAGCGCACTTCCCTGACACGGAAGGGGTCACAAGTTCGAATCTTGTATCGCCCACCATATTCCTCTTATATGTAGCGCCTTCGGGTGTTTCTGCCTATAACCCGTTTTTACCGTGCCTCATTGCCTCCGCTGGCAGGCTGATACCCGGTATCTCCGCTTCGAGGGGTTGATCTCGCGCTCTCGGAACATCTATCTGCGTTTCAAGGGGTTGCCCAAACGCGATATCCGGAGTATGCGGGGACATCCCGCATTGGAATCATGCGGTTTCCGGCCCGGCTCTACTCGGGCACCAACCCCTCGAAACGCAGATAGATGTCCGAACGAGCCTGAAGCACCCCCTCGAAACGCAATTAGACTCCAGAACCCCGCCCGATTGCTCATCCCGCGTTGCATTGCCCGGAGTGGATGCGTTCCGCGGCCCGGTCGGTGAACGCATCCATGCGATACTGCTTGTGCCCGGTGCTGGCCGCGTAATCGATGCTCTGCTGGATCAGGGCGCGGTTCGCGCCCATGTACTTGACCGCGTAGCTGTTCGTCACGCCTTCGGTGCGGTTCACGCCGTTCTGCATGACGGCCTCGGGCTCGATGGTGCCGCAGCGCATGTGGATGGCGTGGTGGGACAACTCGTGCCTCACGCCCGCGGCCGGCGCGTAGGTCATGTTCCAGTCGGGCATGCTGCGGTTGCCGTAGATCACGTTCGGCGTGGCAGGGCAGTAGAAGCCGAACGTCTCGGACTTCGTCAGCGCCTTGTTGTCGCCGTCATCGGTGCCCGCAAACGCCGGGCACTGTCTGAATCCCTCGTCGATGTCCCAGCTGAGCTTCATGTCCGCGAGCTCCACCAATTTCTGCGCGCTGGCGGCGTTGCCACTCCCCAGCGAGTTCGAGGCTTTGGCGACGCGCTGTTCCAGCTCGTCCCAGGTAGGCCTGAGCGTGATTGATTTGCTGCCGTCGACCGTGTACTTCTTGCCATCGTTGCCGGTAACGGTCATCGAAACGCCGAGCGCCTGCCCTTTCTTAAACCGTGCTTCAAGGGTGTCGACGGTGGTTCGGTACGAGTCGATCTTCGCATCCAGCGCATCGGGGTCCTCGCTGGTCTCGTCCGCTGCCGCCTTGGCCTCGTTCACGGTGCCCAGCAACGCCGCCATGTATCCCGTCATGTAGTCGGTGCCGTCCTGCGTGTCGGGTATCCGGTATTCGCTCATGAACATGGTGTTGTTGTTGAGTATCTCGTCCTTGTAATGATCGAGTTTGTCGGTCACGTAGGTCACCATGCTCTCGTATCCGGGCCACTCGTCCATGCGGTAGACGGTGGCGGTCGGCTCGGGGTCGGCCTGATTCGGGTCGGAGGGAGACGCGTTGCCGTAGCTGTTGGTCGGCTCGTTGGCACCTTGGCTGATATGGTTCTTCGCCACCGTCATGAGCCCGGCGGTCACGGCGATGAACAGCAGCGCGGGTATGACGATTACGGCGGCGACTATCGCCGTGATGCCGCCCGCCCCGATGCCTGTTTTCCTCGGGGGCTGCATCGGGCGGTACTGCTGGTATGGCGGCATCGGGTACGGCGGGTATGGGGGATGGGCCTGACGATTTGTTTGGCCCGTGGTGAACGGGGATGATGCCGACGATGATGCGCCGTTGAGCGTCCTGGACCATGGGGCGGGCGCTTCGTATGAGCCCTGTGTCGCACGGGCTTCAGGAGTCGGGAAAGGGCCGGGCGCATACGGCCCGGATGTGGGAGGCCGCGTGGCTGAAGAGAATCCGTATGGGGTGTGCGGTTGTGGTGCCTGGCGCTGCCGTGATGCTCCTGTCGGGCCCGACGCGCCTGTGATGGGTATCGACTCGGTCGGCATTGATATGGTCGGCACTGACTCGGTCGGCGTGCCTTCCCTGTATGACTCGTATTGCGGGTCGCCATAAGGTTCCTGCGGCTGCTGTTCGGTCATGACGTCTTCTTTGCCCCCGTTGCGTCGATTATCGCGTGTCGGTCTGCGTTGTTCAAGTCATGTGCTTTCGTCGTAGCCGCGGACTGCATGGCGACTCGCCGTAATGGTTGCGCTCGCCGATGATGTCACGTAAAATGAACATTTGTTGTTTGCGGGTGATTGGCGCAGCGGCTAGCGCACTTCCTTCACACGGAAGGGGTCGTAGGTTCGATTCCTACATCACCCACGATGCCGGTCTTGTATCGGTATACTGCGGACATAGCTTAGTTGGTAAAGCGCAACCTTGCCAAGGTTGAGACCGCGGGTTCGAGTCCCGTTGTCCGCTCCATCAATCCGCTCTGGTCTATGGGGCTTCGGATACGGTGTTTTCAGCGCCCGTACAATACCCCGCTGCTCGCTTCGCGTTTCACCTACCGGCGTAAGAGCTTCAGTCATTTAGGTAATTGCCGCAGTCCTCTGCTCCCAACTTTGAAGCGGTACTGTTAAGCCCTTATCGAAAAAACCGATAGCACTTCCGAAATGTTGTTTCGTCCGCTACTGTACGGTGAATCGATGGAATCAAGAGCGGTGCCGCACCTGTATCAGGCGTCGCGTCGTCATGACACGAAAGGAGATGACATGTCCGATACGGCATGGAATTGGGTGGCGCTGGGTGCCACTGTTGTGCTGTTTGCGGGTTTGGCTTATCTGAGTATCAGGAAGAAAGCGGGATTCAGCGTCCGCGTGCTGATCGCGACCGTACTGGGCATTGTGGTCGGTATCGCGTTCAAGGGACATACCGACTATGTGGCGGCGTTCGGCAGCGTATGGTCGAACGCGATCGCGGCTATTGTGGTGCCGTTGCTGCTGTTCAGCGTGATCGCGGCGATCACCAATCTGGGAGAATCGCTCAAGCTGAGGAACATCGGTATCAAGACCGTGGTGTTCCTGCTCATCAATACGTTTACCGCCGCGCTGATCACGCTGGGATTGGCCCTGCTGTTCCGCGTGGGCGAGGGCTTCAAGTTCACGCTGCCCACCGACTACCAGCAGCGCGAGGTGCCCGCTGTGCTCGACACGATTGTGGCGCTGTTCCCGACGAACCTCGTCCAGAACTGGTATTCCAATCAGGTCGTGCCCGTGGTGATCTTCGCGATCCTCGTGGCCGTCGCCTACAACTCCGCCGCCAAGACCGCCAAGGGCGCCGCGGCCGTCAAACCGTTCAAGGCGTTCGTGGATGCCGGCAACGTAGTGCTGTCCAAGGCCACGCAGATCGTTGTCGGATTCACTCCGTACGCGGTGCTCGCGCTGATCGCCGCCGCTGTGAGCAACAGTGATGTGGCGGCACTGCTACCGCTGGTCACCGTGCTCGTGGTCGCGTACGTCGCGATGATCCTGCAGCTGTTCATCGTGCAGCCGCTCATCCTGTCCGTCACGACGCGCCTGAGCCCGATTCCGTTCTTCAAGGCATACTGGCCCACCGGCGTGGTGGCGTTCACCTCCGAAAGCAGCATCGGCACGATTCCCGTGACCGTGCGCAACCTGCGCTCCAACGGCGTGCCCGGCGATATCGCGTCCTTCGTTGCCAGTCTTGGCGCGAACCTCGGCATGCCTGGATGCGCCGGCGTGTGGCCCGTGCTGCTCGCTGTGTTCGCAGTGAACGCCCAGGGAATTTCGTACTCGCCCGCCCAGTTCCTGTTCCTGGTGGTGCTCGCCCTGCTTGTGTCCATCGGCACAGTGGGCGTGCCCGGCACCGCGACGATCACCGCGACCTCGCTGTTCGCGGCGGCCGGTCTGCCGATCCCGTTCATCGCGATCAGCCAGCCGATCTCGCAGATCGTCGATATGGGCCGCACCGCTCTCAACGTGGCCGGTGCCGCCAACACGGCGGTGATCGTGGCCGCCACCGAGAAGGACCTCGACAAGGACCTCTACTATGGACGCAAGGAGTTCGAGGATGAGGACGCCAGCGAGGACGAGGACGCCGTCGCGGCCGCGCAACCGGAAGCCAAGGCACCCGTCGAAGCGCCGGCGGCAGGCAAGCCCTCCGGTCTCGGTGCCGTGAAGGGCGCCTCCTCCGCCAACCTGCTGAACTTCTCTCCAGCCTCCGCGCTGGAGGGCACCGGTGAGGAACAATGCGGCATCAAGCCTTCCAGAAAGAAGGACTGATACTCCGCCTCCAAGGTACGTTGCCGGGGCCGTCGCCATGGTTCTCCCCATGATCGGGAACCGCGGCGACGGCCCCGTTCGCATGCCCGGCGGCCCCGGCCGCGGAGCATGAACGAGGCATTGTCTGCGCGGGTTCCTATCGTTGCCACTGTTGATTACCAGTCCAGGCCTGCACATTGGTAACGCGGGCCCCGATAGCAAAGGACACATCATGGCGCTAAGCTCCATCTCCATCACAGTCAACGGCGAAGCGAAGGAGGTGGAAGCAACCACCACCGGCGTCGAGCTCTTCGCGGACGACAAGGACATCATTGCCGTCCGCCTCAACGGCGAACTGCGCGACCTGTGCACGCCGCTCAGCGACGGCGACGCGGTCGAACCCGTCGCGATCGATTCCGAAGACGGCCTCGGCATCATGCGCCACTCCGCCACGCATGTCATGGCCCAGGCGGTCCAGGAGCTGTTCCCGAACGTGAAGCTGGGCGTCGGCCCGATCATCAAGGACGGCTTCTACTACGACTTCCAGGTCGACGAACCCTTCACCCCGGACGACCTGAAGGCGATCGAAAAGCACATGCAGCGCATTGTCAAGTCTGCCCAGTCCTTCCGCCGCCGTGTGGTCACCGAGGAGGAGGCCCTCAAGGAGGAGGCCGACCAGCCGTTCAAGATCGAGCTGATCGAGGACAAGGAAGCGCATCTCGACCCGTCCACCGCCACCGAGGTCTCCGGCAAGGAGCTGAGCTTCTACGACAACGTCGACCGTGACGGCAACACCGTCTGGAAGGACCTGTGCCGCGGACCGCACCTGCCGAACACCCGCTTCATCAAGGCGTTCAAGATCGAGCGTTCCGCCGCCGCCTACTGGCGCGGATCCGAGAAGAACCCCACCATGCAGCGCATCTACGGCACCGCGTGGGCCACCAAGGAGGACCTCAAGGCCTACCAGACCCGCCTGGAGGAGGCTGCCAAGCGCGACCACCGCAAGCTCGGCGCCGAGATGGACCTGTTCTCCTTCCCGGAGGAGATCGGACCCGGTCTGGCCGTGTTCCACCCCAAGGGCGCCGCGGTGATCAACGCGATGGAGGACTACTCGCGTGAGATGCACCGTAAGCACCACTACAGCTTCGTGCAGACCCCGCACATCACCAAGGGCGGCCTGTACGAGACCTCCGGCCACCTGCACTGGTACAAGGACGGCATGTACCCGCCGATGCACCTGGACGAGGAGTACGACGCCGACGGCAACATCACCAAGCCGGGCGCCGACTACTACCTGAAGCCCATGAACTGCCCGATGCACAATCTGATCTTCAAGTCGCGCCAGCGCTCCTACCGCGAGCTGCCGCTGCGTCTGTTCGAGTTCGGCACCGTGTACCGTTACGAGAAGTCCGGCGAGGTCCACGGCCTGACCCGCGTGCGCGGCCTGACTCAGGACGACTCCCACATCTACTGCACCCGCGAGCAGATGAAGGACGAGCTGACCAGCCTGCTGACCTTCGTGCTGAACCTGCTCAAGGACTTCGGCCTGTCTGACTTCTACCTTGAGCTGTCCACCAAGGATCCGGACAAGTACGTCGGTTCCGACGAGATCTGGGAAGAGGCCACCCGCACGCTGCGCGAGGTCGCCGAGGCATCCCACCTCGACCTCGTGGCCGACCCGGGCGGCGCCGCGTTCTACGGCCCGAAGATCTCCGTGCAGGCCCGCGACGCGATCGGCCGTACCTGGCAGGTCTCGACCATCCAGCTCGACTTCAACCTGCCCGAGCGTTTCCAGCTCGAATACATCGCGAAGGACGGCACCCACCAGCGTCCGGTGATGATTCACCGTGCCCTGTTTGGCTCCATCGAACGCTTCTTCGCCGTGCTGCTGGAGCACTATGCCGGTGCGTTCCCGGCATGGCTCGCCCCCGTGCAGGTGCTCGGCGTGCCGGTGGCCGACGAGTTCGCGCCGCATCTGGCCGGTTTCGTCAAGTCGCTGGAGGACGAGATGGTCCGCTGCGAGATCGACTACTCCGACGACCGCTTCGGGAAGAAGATCCGCAACGCCTCCAAGTCCAAGGTGCCGTTCATCCTCATCGTCGGCGAGGAGGACATGAACAACAACGCGGTGAGCTTCCGCTTCCGCGACGGCAGCCAGCTCAACGGCGTGCCGGTGGACGAGGCGCGCGAGAAGATTCTCGCCGTCATCAAGATGCGCGCGCAGGTCAACTCCGCGGACGACTTCGCCGCCGCATTGGCATAAGGTGACGCACGGGCCCCTCGCGCCCGTTGAAGACCCCCGTCAGCAACCGTTTCGTTGCCGACGGGGGTCTTTCCATAAGTGATGTCAAGACTCGCTCATTTTGTGCACTATATTTACAAAAATGGGATGACGTGATATATTGACGCTGGATTGTAAAGTCACGGTCCATTCAATAGGCCGGATAATGGTGTGGTTCAATAGCGAGCCTGCCAGGAGATACAGAGAAAGAGCCATCATCCCATGAATATCAAACGACGTGGCCTCGCAAGATTCATGTCACTGATCTGCGCATCGGCGATGCTGCTGGTGCCGGCCTCATCGGCCTTGGCGCAGCACAACGCAGAGGCGGCGGCAGCGGCGGAATCATCCACTTCCACAGTGTCCAACCTCGCGACCATGGCGACGGTCACCGCGTCCGGTCGCGAAGTCAGTTCCGGATTCGGGCCGGAACTGGCCGCCGACAACCAGGATCTGCCGGACAACCCCACCGACAAAAGCGTGCACAACGCATCCGGCGCCTCGCGCTGGAGCGCCGACAGGGGGAGCGGCCCCTGGTGGCTGGCCTACGAATTCCCCGGCGAAGCGACGATTTCCAGTGTGAACATCGCCTGGGGCAACACCTATGCGACGAACTACTCCATCCAGACTTCCGATGACGGCTCCAACTGGACCGATGTGAAGACGGGACTCAAGGCGACGGCACAGGCGCAATGGGTCAAAACCACATTCGACACGCCGATCAAAACCCGGCACATCCGCATGATCGCGACCACGAAAAGCCAATCCTGGTCGCTTTCCGTGTGGGAGATGCGCACGATGGGGACCATCTCGGCAGTCGCCACCGACCCGTTGAGCCGGCTCACCCCGAGGCCGCTATATGCGCAATCCGCTGATGGAGAGGCGTTTGAACTTAAGAAGAACACCTGCGTGTCCGTGAGCGACGGCAGCCTCCTGCCTGCGGTTGACGTCATGCGTGACGAGCTCGGCACCTCGTACGGCCTGAAACTCGCCGAAGGCACGAACTGCCCGATCACCTTCACCCTTGACGAGAACCTGGACGTCACCGGTCACGTCGGTTCCGCCCAGTCGATCACCGCCGATGAGGCCTACACGATCGTCTCCGACGCCGACTCGGTCACCGTCAAGGCCCGCAGCGCCACCGCGGGCATATGGGCGGCGCAGACGTTGCTGCAGCTGATCGGTCCGTGGACGAACTCCACGGTGAAGCTTGCCGATGTCGCTTTCATCCCGGCCGTCAACATCGCCGACGCCCCGCGTTACCAGTGGCGCGGCGTGCTGGTCGACCCGGCGCGTTCCTTCTACCCGCTCGATGAGATGAAGCAGATGATCGACGTGATGTCGGCCTACAAGATGAACACGCTGCACCTGCACCTGAGCGAGGACGAGGGCTTCCGCGTCGAGATCACCAATGACGGGCGTGCGGATGGCGATACGACCGACTACACGCAGCTCGCGATCAAGTCCGGCGCCATCAGCTACCAGTCCGCGTGGACCAGCAACTGGTCCCCGGCACAGGACGGGCGCACCGGCTACTGGACGCAGAGCGAGTTCATCGAACTGGTCGCCTACGCCGCCGATCACGGCATCGCCATCGTGCCCGAGATCGACGGTCCCGGACATTCCTTCAGCCTGCTGCACGGCCTTGCCGAGCTCAACACCGGCAACTCCAACCCGAAGCCTGCGGCCGGCGAGGACACCCCCGCCTTCATCCAGTCTGCGCAGGGCAGGAGCAGCCTCGCGACTGACGCCGACATCACCTACACCGTGCTGGGACATATCATGGATCAGCTCGACGGCATGATCGACAAGGGCATCAAGGCGTCCACCATGCCTGCGTCCGAGCTCAAACGCATGTACTTCCACCTGGGCGGCGATGAGCTGTTCCTCAGCGGCGGCGCCGGCAACAAGACGGAACGTCTACAGGAGTATCTCGGACGGTCCGGAGCGCTGGTCAAGGAACGTGACAAGACCACCATCGTGTGGAACGACGGCCTCGACGCGGTTGACCAGATCCCCGAAGGATCCGTGGTGCAGCATTGGACCGGCAACGCAGCCAACAATGCCAGCATCCAGAAGCTGCTCAACCAGCGCAACGGCAAGATCATCATGTCGCCGGCCGGCAACACCTACTTCCCGCAGCGTCCCGGCACCGAGACCACTGGCGTGACCTGGGCGTGCGGCGCCTGCACGACCAGCAACTTCTACCAGTGGAACCCGACCTCATCCGCCGGCACCACCGAGGACAAGGTTCTGGGCGTCGAGGATGCGCTGTGGAGCGAGCACCTGCGTTCTCTCAACGACGCCGAATTCCTGATGTACACCCGCATGATGGCGACCGCCGAGGTCGGCTGGACCCAGCAGAACCGCAAGGATTACGACAACTGGAACAAGCGCGTCGGCGACATCGCCATCGACCTGATGAACCGTGGCGCCAACTTCCACAAGGCCACCGAGGTGACCAGCTGGAAGGGCTCGTACGCGGCTGTCGACGCGGCCGAGCAGAAGGTGACCGACGGCAAGGTGCTTGTCGGACGGTACGCCGAACCCGGCCTGACCGGCACCGATGGCCTGAGCTTCACTGCCACGTACACGGCCGAGGGCGGTACCGCGGTCAATCTGCCGGTGACACCGGACATGAAGCAGACCTACAGCCAACAGCAGCTGAAGAACGGTCGTCTCGTCGTCAACGGGGCGCACATGAACTCCATCGTCGACGTGTACGTCACCTTGCCGTCCGACGTGCTCGCGGCCGACAGCGAGGCCGTAGGCCGTCTCGACGTCTCCGTGTCCTCCTCCACCTACCCGATCCCTTCGGATTCCTCGATGAGCATCGCTATCAAGGACGGTAAGGTGACTCAGACTTGGACCGGCGACGAGCGTCCGACGCCTGATCCGGATCCCGAACCGGAGGTGACGGTCGTCTCCATAAAGGCTTCGACCTTGCAGTCCGACGTGAAGGTCGGTGATACGTTCGATCCGTCGAAGGTGAAGGTGGTCGCCACCAAGAGCGACAAGACGACCGCCGTGCTCGCAGCCGCGGATTACACGATCGCGGTGACCGACAAGGACGGCAACGCAATCGATGTGACCAAGCCGTTCGAGGCCGCCGGGGATTTGACCGTGACCGTGGCACTGAAGGATGACGGTTCGATCAAGGATTCGTTCACGATGACCGTCACTGACAAGGGCACGGTCGATCCTGATCCCGATCCGACCCCCAAGCCGAATCCGGACCCGCAGAAGCCGTCCGGCGACAACAAGCCCCAGATCAAGCCCGAAGGCGGAAAGCCCGGTGATGTCGTCGCCGAGACCGGTGCCAGTGTCTCTGGCGCCGCACTGGCCGCGATGATCTGCGCGGCAGGTGCCATCGTGATGCTTGCGGTTCGCCGTCAGCGTCGCTGATTCGAATCGGAACCTCTGACCAATGAACGAGGCCTCCGCCGTACATTTCACGGCGGAGGCCTCGCCGTATTGCCGGCCCGGCAGGCGTGCGCAGCTCCATCATCGTCCGTCATCCCGCGAAAGTCCCATTTCTGTGTCATCAGATGGGACTTTCGGCGGTGCCTGCGGTTCCTCTTGCGGCGTAATGACCGGCAGCGGCAGAACCCAGGACTGCCGTTGTCGTCTTGCCGCTTTATCATAGTGACGTTTGTCAGTATCCGTATACCTGTAGGAGCATTATGTCAGGGCATTCCAAGTGGGCGACTACCAAGCACAAGAAGGCCGCCATTGACGCCAAGCGCGGCAAGCTCTTCGCCAAGCTCATCAAGAACATCGAGATCGCGGCCCGCATGGGCGGCGGCGACCCGGATGGCAACCCGTCGCTGTACGACGCCATCTACAAGGCCAAGAAAGCGTCCATGCCGGCCGACAACATCAAGCGCGCCGTCAAGCGCGGCTCTGGTGAAGAAGCCGGTGGCGCCAACTACGAGGACATCGTGTACGAGGGCTACGCGCCTGCCGGCGTCGGCCTGATCATCGAGTGCCTGACCGACAACCGCAACCGCGCCGCCGCCGAAGTCCGTTCCACCCTGACCAAGGGCAACGGCTCGCTGGCCACCAGCGGTTCCGTCAGCTTCAACTTCGAGCGTAAGGGCCAGATCGAGGTTCCGAGCGAGGGCGTCGACTTCGACGACCTGTTCGAGAAGGCCGGCGACGCCGGTGCGGAAGACGTGATCGACGACGGCGACGTGTTCACCGTGATCACCGATCCCTCCGATCTGCATACAATCCGCAAGGCTCTGCAGGACTCTGGTTTCGACTACGACTCCGCCGATATGGTCATGCGCCCGAAGAACGAGGTGTCGCTCAGCCTTGAGGACGCCCAGAAGGTCTCCAAGCTCATCGACAACCTCGATGACCTGGACGATGTGCAGAACATCTACGCCAACTGGACCGCATCCGACGAGGTGATGGCCCAGCTCGCGGACGAGGAGTAATCCCCTGTGATCATCCTTGGCGTCGATCCCGGGCTGACACGCTGCGGGGTCGGCGTGATCGAAGCCGGCGCTAACCGCCGGCTTTCGTTTATCCACGTCGATGTGGTGCGTTCGGATCCCCATACGTCGCAGGACCTCCGACTGCTGACGATCTACAACGGGCTGTGCTCCAAAATGGACCGGTTCATTCCCGATGCGGTGTCGATCGAGCGCGTGTTCGCCCAGTCGAACCGCAACACCGTGCTGGGCACCGCCCAGGCCGCAGGAATGGCCATGCTCGCCGCCGCGCAACGGGGGATTCCCGTGGCGCTGCACACGCCGACCGAGGCGAAGCTCGCGATCACGGGCAACGGCAAGGCCGAGAAGATACAGATCGAACGCATGGTGGCCAAGGTGCTGGGGCTGAACACGTTGCCGCAGCCCGCCGATGCCGCCGACGCGCTGTCGCTGGCGATATGCCATGCCCTGCGCCCGCAAGGCGCCTTGCAGGGAGGCGAACGGGAACAGCATCTGACCGCGGCTCAACGGCAGTGGGCGCAGGCGGCGCAGAAGGCCGCTCGACGCGCCGGCGTCCGCAGCGGCATGTAATGTGTATCGAACAGATGTTCTGCATTATGTGGATGGGCCGTCTCGACACCATATCCCGCACGACGTGCCAGTTCGGGGCGGGCGCGTTCGGCATGTGCTTTCGTTATGCGATGCGAGGCGAACGAGCTCGTGGCGGCCCATTCCGCGTGCGGTTCGGCGAGGAAAGGACGACGTGATGATCAGTACGTTAACCGGGCGCGTCGAGTCGGTGGAGGCATCCAGCGCCGTGATCGAGGTTCATGGCGTCGGGTACGAGGTCCGCATGGCGGCGGCCGATCTTGCGGCGTTGCATGCCGGTCAGGAAACGCATGTCTTCACTTCGCTGACCATATCGCAGGATGCCGTCACCCTGTTCGGGTTCCTGTCACCCGCGTCCAAACGCATGTTCCTGCAATTGCAGAAGGTCAGTGGCATCGGGCCGAAGGTCGCGCTTTCCCTGTTGTCGACGCTGCCTCCGGACCGTCTGGCCAAGGCCGTCGCGGACGGCGACACGGCGGCATTGTCCAAGGCTCCGGGCCTGGGCAAAAAAGGCGCACAGAAGATCATCCTTGAACTGGCAGGCCGCATCGACCTCGACCAGATACGGCCCGAAGCCGATGGGCCGTCGGAAAGTCGCGACCCCGGAGCCAGGCAGGTGATCGAAGGACTCGTCTCTCTGGGATGGCGTCCCCAGACCGCGGAGGAGGCCGTACGTCAGGCATGCGATGCCGCGCCCATAGCCACCCCCATCAGTGCGGAGGACGTGCCGCGGGTGCTCAAACTGGCATTGTCGTCGCTGGACAGAGGAAGGTGATATTCCATGACATCCAACATCGACATGCAGGATGGGCGGACCAACACCGGCGTCTCGGAGGACTCCCTACGCATGGTCTCCGCTACCGCAATCAACGACGAGCCGATCAGCGACGAGGAACTGCGGCCTCACGCCCTTGACGGATTCGTCGGGCAGCCGCGGCTCAAGGCCCAGCTGCAGCTGTTCCTGGACGCCGCCCGCAAACGTGACACCGCCCCCGACCACATCCTGCTCGCCGGCCCTCCCGGATTGGGCAAGACCACGTTGGCGATGATCGTAGCCAACGAGCTGGAGGTGCCGATTCGCATCACGTCCGGTCCGGCAATCCAGCACGCGGGCGACCTGGCTTCGATACTCAGCTCGCTGGACGCAGGGGAAGTGCTGTTCATCGACGAGATCCACCGTCTTCCGCGCGCCGCGGAGGAACTGCTGTACATCGCCATGGAGGATTTCCGCGTCGACGTCATGGTGGGCAAGGGGCCCGGCGCCTCGTCCATCCCGTTGACGCTGCCCAGATTCACCGTGGTGGGTGCAACCACCCGGGAGGGCATGCTGCCTTCTCCGCTGCGTGCGCGTTTCGGCTTCACGGCCCATCTCGACTTCTACCCCCACGATGAGCTCGAAAAGCTGATCGAGCGATCCTCCGGCGTTCTGGGAGTCTCATTGGGGGAGGGGGCTGCCGCGGAACTCGCCCTGCGTTCTCGAGGCACGCCACGAATCGCGAACAGGCTGTTGCGCCGTGTGCGTGACTGGGCGATCGTGCATGACCTGCAAGTCGTGGACGTCGATGACGTGCGCGCCGCGCTTGCGCTCTATCAGATAGACTCCGAGGGCCTCGACCGGCTGGACATCGCCGTGCTCAACGCGATCGTGCGCAACTTCAACGGAGGGCCCGTCGGCCTGAACAACCTGGCCGCGATGGTCGGCGAGGAATCGGAGACCGTCGAAACCGTATGCGAGCCGTATCTGGTCCGTGAAGGATTTCTGATCCGCACTCCCAAAGGCCGGGTCGCCACGGCCAAGGCCTGGTCTCATCTGGGTCTGGAGCCACAAGGTGAAACAAACGGAGAGGATGTCAGCAAGCTCTTCTAACATTGGTTGTTTGTTGACCGACGTCCATAGAGCATTCGTTCCCTACTGCAAGGAGAAATCATGCCGCAAGGTTCATCATCCTATCTCATCATGATCGTTTCCATCGTGCTGATCGGCATCATGATGTGGTGGCAGTCCCGCAAGGCCAAGCAGCAGCAGCAAAAGATGAAGGACTTCCGCTCCTCCCTTGAGCCCGGAACCGAGGTAATCACCATCGGCGGCATCATCGGCAAGGTAGTGTCCGTGGACGAGGAATACGAGGAGATCGTCATCGACTCCGAGGGCTCCCTGCTGCGCTTCACCTTCCGCGCCATCAACAAGGAGTACACGCGTCCCGCCTTCATCCATGACGACGAAGTGGAGGACGCGGAGCAGACCGACGAAGCCGACGACCAGGCCCAGGTACCGGTGGACAAGGCGCTGGAAACCGCTGAGAACGCAACGCAGTCCGACGATTCCGCGCAGACCGCAGACGCCGAGAAGTGACGGGGGAGCGCGAGACCATGACGCAGTCTGACATCACCATTGAGAGACTGGCCGATGTCGGTGCCGGTGACGCGGCATACCTCGTCTCGAAGATTCGCACCATACCGGGATTCCCCAAAGAGGGCATCAAATTCCGTGATTTCATGCCGGTGCTGGCGGATGGCAAGGGGCTGCGCATTCTCATGAAGGCGCTCCAGGCCAGCCTTCCCGTCACCGAAGACTCGTTCGACGCGGTGGCAGGGCTGGAGGCCAGAGGGTTCCTGTTCGGCCCCGCCCTCGCGGCCATGCTCGGCAAGGGGTTCATCGCGATCCGCAAGGCGGGCAAGCTGCCGCCGGAGACCATCGCCGAGGAATACGATCTCGAATACGGCACCGAAAAAGTGGAGATCGAGACGTCGGCCATCCGTCCGGGCGATCGGGTGCTGATCGTCGACGATCTCATCGCGACCGGCGGCACGGCGAAGGCGGCCATGGATCTGGTCGAGGCGGCCGGGGGCACGGTCGTCGGATTCAGTTTCGTCATGGGGCTGCGAGGACTCGACGGACTGGACAAACTGGGCGACAAACCCAGCAGCACACTGGTGTCGATGCCGGCGTGACCCGGCGGTGCCGTGCGTCGGGACGCGCCGCACGGCACCAATCATCATTCGAAGAACACATCATAGGAACGTGAGGCGTCGAACATGGATCTTTATGAATACCAGGCACGAGAATTGCTGGAGGAACAGCATATTCCCACGCCGCGGGCCGTTTTCGCCCAGAACTCCCACGAGGTCGCCGAAGCGGCCGATGCCATCGGATACCCGTGCGTGATCAAGGCCCAGGTCAAGATCGGCCATCGTGGCCAGGCGGGCGGCGTCAAGATCGCCCACAACCGGGACGAAGCGATACTGCTGTCCGAATCCATCCTCCCGATGACCATCCACGGCCATAAGGTCAACGGTGTGCTCGTCGCCGAGGCGAAGAACATCCTGCACGAGTACTACGTGTCGATATCCGTGGACCGCACATCGCGGGACTTCGATGTCCTCGCCACCGCGAACGGCGGCACCGAAGTCGAGGAGATCGCCAAGGAACATCCGGAATCGGTCAAGCGTCTGCACATCAACGCCCTCGGCGATTTCGACATGGAGGCCGCCAAGCGCATGGCTGGCCAGATCGGCTTCTACCACGCCGACCTGGATCAGGCCGCCAACATCCTGCTGTGCATGTGGCAGTGCTTCAAGGACAACGACGCGACGCTGGTGGAGATCAACCCGCTCGCCAAGATCGGCGATCCCGACGATGAGGCGTCCAAATCACTGTGCGCCCTTGACGCCAAGATATCGTTGGACGGCAATGCGGCGTTCCGGCACGACGGGTGGACCCGCTTCGACGATCCGATGCAGGCCGATCCGTTCGAGGCGGCGGCGGCCGAACACGGGCTGCACTACGTGCACCTCGACGGTCAGGTCGGCGTGATCGGCAACGGCGCCGGATTGGTCATGAGCTCGCTCGACGCCGTCTGGGACGCCGGCAAGGAGCAGGGCACGAATGTCACGCCTGCGAACTTCCTCGACATCGGAGGTGGCGCGTCCGCCGCGGTGATGAGTGACAGCCTGTCCATCGTGCTGTCCGACCCGCAGGTGGAATCCGTGTTCATCAACGTCTACGGCGGCATCACCTCATGCGAGCAGGTCGCCAAGGGCATCCTGCAGGCGTTCGAGGAGCTGCACACATCGAAGCCGCTCGTGGTCCGCTTCGACGGCAATGCCGCAGCCGAGGGCCTGCAGATCCTCGCCGCGGCGAACAACCCCAACCTGCATGTGGAAGGCACCATGGAGCAGGCCGCAGCCGAGGCCGCCCGTCTGGCGGCGAACGCCAAGGCATCGAAGGAGGCCAAGCAATGACCGCATTCATCCAGGAGGGTGCTCCCGTCATCGTCCAAGGCATGACCGGGCACCAGGGCATGACACACACCGCCCGCATGCTCCGTGCCGGTACGAACATCGTCGGCGGCGTCAACCCGCGCAAGGCGGGCAGCCAAGTGACGTTCGAGGCCGCGCGTGAGGGCAGGGACGTCTCCGTTCCGGTGTACGCCACGTGCGCCGAAGCCAAGGAGGCGACGGGCGCCCAGGCCAGTGTGGTCTTCGTGCCGCCACGGTTCGCCAAAGGCGCCGTGGTCGAGGCCGTCGAAGCCGGAATCGGGCTCATCGTGGTCATCACCGAAGGCATTCCCGTTGCGGACAGCGCCTACTTCGTCGAACTCGCCCTTCAGCGTGGCGTGCGCATCATCGGACCGAACTGCCCCGGCCTGCTCACCCTGCCGTCGCAGGAGAACGAGCATGGCGTCAACCTCGGCATCATCCCCGATGGCATCGTGGGTCGTGGCCCCATCGGACTGGTCTCCAAGTCCGGCACACTGACCTACCAGCTGATGGGCGAGCTGAGCGACATCGGCTTCACCGCCTGCCTGGGCGTCGGCGGCGACCCCATCGTCGGCACCACGCTGCTGGAGGCCTTGCAGGAATTCGAGCAGGATGCCGACACGAAGGCAGTGGTCATGATCGGCGAAATCGGAGGCAGCGCGGAGCAGGACGCCGCGGCATGGGCCGCAGAGCACATGACCAAGCCCGTCGTCGCATACATCGCCGGATTCACCGCGCCGGAAGGCAAGCAGATGGGCCATGCCGGCGCCATCGTCTCCGGAGGCAAGGGAACCGCGCAGGACAAGAAAATCGCGCTGGAGGCCGCCGGTATTCCCGTCGGACGCACTCCCGGTCAGACCGCGGACCTCATGCGCAAGGTGCTCGCCGAACGCTCGCTGGTATGAGGAAGCGTATCCAGGCCTGGCTCAGGGGGCCGATCATCGCCATCGGCTCGATGGCGTTGTACGCCATCGCCCTGGGCTGCTTTCTTGCGCTCATGCTGCTGGTCATCTCGATGGAGGAAGGTGGGGAAAACCTGTCGTCCTCGACGTTGGACATGACCCGCATCGTGGTCCTGCTCAGCCAGGGCATCGGATTCGAGACCGACTCGCTTTCCCTGTCCATCATGCCGTTGCTGCTCACCGTGCTGCTGATAGGTCTGGTCTGGTCGTTCAGCCGGAAGATATGCACGGATATCCGCGCATACGTCAGCGGCGTGGTGGTCTGGATTTTCATCAACGTCATGGGCACGCAGTCACTTCCCGTCGGATTGCTTGACTGGCCGGCTCTGGTATGCGTCAAATCGGCCGTGGTGTTCTCGCTTGGATTCGCCGGCGCCGCGCTGTCGAAGGGCCCGTTCTCTGGGCAGCTGCGTGAACTTATCCGTCATCATGTGTCCGACGGCGTGCGCCGCACGATCAGGACCGGCCTGATGGTGGGTGTCATCATGATGGGCGTGTACCTGGTCATGGGACTGATCACCGTCATCGTGTGGGGCGTGCTGAACCGTTCGGCCATGGACTCGCTGTTCGCCGACATCGGCATGGGGACCGGCTCGCGCATACTGACGACGATCGCATCGCTTGCATGGCTGCCCAACCTGTGCATATGGGCGGTCTCGTGGCTGTTCGGTGCCGGATTCCACATCGGAGAGCTTGCGACATTCACCCTTTGGATCGGGCAGGGGCGTTCGCTTCCGCCTCTTCCTGTTTTCGGCCTGCTTCCGCAGGCAGTCGGCGATGAAGGCATACGGTTCGCCGTCGTGCTGATTCCGCTGGTCGTCGGATTCGTCACCGGGCTGGCATCCATGGCGATGAAATCCGGTTTCCGCATCATCGTCGGCAGCGCGTCCGATCCCCTCGACCGCAAGGACCTGATTCTCGAACTCGCCTACCCGGCGGGCGGGTTCTGCCTGTCGAGCGTGGTCATATCCCTGCTGTCGTCGGTCATGTTCGGGGTGTCGAACGGGTCGCTGGGAAAGGCCAGGCTCAAATACGTCGGCGTCGACGTGATGCAGTCCGCGCAGGCCGTCGGACGTCCGAGCGCCATGGGACTGTGCATGGCCTGGGTGCTGGCGCTGATTGGCGTCGCCATTGTTTTCGGGATACGCTGGATTGCACGAAGAACGGGGGCACAACGAGCCGCAACAACGCACCCGCGTACCATCGTTTCCCGCAAGTCCATACAATCAACAACCAAGAAGGAGCACGATGACCAACACGAATCGACCGATACGACGGGCTCTGGTGTCCGTCTTCCATAAGGAAGGCATCGAAGTACTGGCTGAGGCCTTCATCAAGGCCGGCACCGAAGTGGTGTCCACCGGCTCGACCGCCAAGCGCCTCGCCGAACTCGGCGTCGCCGTCACTGAGGTGAGCGAGGTCACCGGATTCCCGGAGTGCCTCGACGGCCGTGTCAAGACGCTCGACCCGCACATCCACGCCGGCATCCTCGCCGACATGACCAACCCCGATCACGCTGCCCAGCTTGAGAAGTTCGGCATCAAGCCCTTCGACCTGGTCGTCGTCAACTTGTACCCGTTCGCCGATACGGTTCGTTCCGGCGCCGACGAGGCCGCGGTCATCGAGAAGATCGACATCGGCGGCCCGTCCATGGTGCGTGGCGCGGCGAAGAACAGCGCCACCGTCGCCATCGTCACCGACCCGGCCGACTATGCGCTCGTCGCGGCCCGTGTGGCCAATGGTGAAGGCTTCAGTCTGGAGGAGCGCCGCTGGCTGGCCGGCAAGGCGTTCGCCCACACCGCCGCCTATGACGCTACCATCAACGAGTGGACCGCCAAGCACTGGCCCAAGCCCGCCACCGTCGAATCCGCCGACCCGGCCGAAGGCGAGAACCCGGTCAACGAGGCGAAGTTCCCGGCCGCGTTCACCCGCACCTGGGACCGCGCGCACACGCTGCGCTACGGCGAGAACTCCCACCAGCAGGCCGCCCTCTACCTCGACCCGCTCGACCGCGACGGCTTCGCGCACGCCGAACAGCTCGGCGGCAAGCCGATGAGCTACAACAACTACGTGGACGCCGACGCCGCATGGCGCGCCGTGTGGGATATGGCACCCGCCATCGCCGTGGCCGTGGTCAAGCACAACAACCCGTGCGGCCTCGCCATCGGAGCCACCGCGGCCGAGGCTCACAAGAAGGCCCACGCCTGCGATCCGGTGAGCGCCTACGGCGGCGTCATCGCCTGCAACACCACCGTCACGTTGGAGATGGCCGAAAGCGTTCGCCCGATCTTCACCGAGGTCATCGTCGCCCCCGCCTACGAGGACGCGGCGCTTGAACTGCTCAAGACCAAGAAGAAGAACCTGCGCATCCTCAAGGTGTCCGAGCCGCCGAAGGGCCACACGCAGTTCCGCCAGATCGACGGCGGCCTGCTCGTGCAGGACATGGACCTCATCAATGCCACCGGCGACGATCCGGACGCATGGAAGCTCGTGGCCGGCGAACCCGCCGATGAGGCCACGCTCAAGGACCTCGTGTTCGCCTGGCGTGCCATCCGCTGCGTCAAGTCCAACGCCATCCTGCTCGCGCACGACCAGGCCACGGTCGGCATCGGTATGGGCCAGGTCAACCGCGTGGACTCCTGCCATCTGGCCGTCGATCGTGCCAACACGCTGGCCGACGGCGCCGATCGCGCCACCGGTTCGGTCGCCGCGTCCGACGCGTTCTTCCCGTTCGCAGATGGCGCCGAGACGCTGATGAACGCCGGTGTAAAGGCCATCGTGCAGCCCGGCGGATCCATCCGTGACGAGGAGGTCATCGAGGCGGCCAAGAAGGCCGGTGTGACGATGTACCTGACCGGCACCCGTCACTTCTTCCACTGATCCGCCGCCCGGTCACCGATTCACGGATCGGCCGCCGACCGTCAAGGGTTCGCGGCCGATCCATCACGATAACCAATCCCCGAGGAAGCTCCATGAATCAGCATCATCCATACGTGTCCGAAGTCCACGAGGGCAAGCCGGCATTCGAGTGGTGCGTGCTCGGCGTCGTCATCGTCGCCCTGGTCGTCGCCTTCCTCGGATATACGATGGCCGCGACGGTGATCATCGCCGTCACGGCCATCGTCACGGCCCTGCTGCGCATCATCATGCGCGAGAAGAGCCCTTGGAAAGTCCGGTCAGTCCTGTTCGACGCCATTATCGGCATCGGTTTGGGGCTGGGACTGCTTCTGTTGTATTTCGCACCGTCACTGTTCTGGATTCGTTGACGGAACCTGGGGCGCCGCATTGACCGCCGCGTCCACGGCGATGTCATGTGCATCCGCCTCAGCGTCCGTCGCCTCGTCGATGGGCGCATCCGCAGGCGTCTTCGGCTTGCGTTTCGACGCCATATCAGCGATGATCATGACCAGCGCCACGATCGCCGCGGCCAGGACCGGCGCCAGCCAGAAGATCCACAACTGCTGCAGCGGCTGCGTTGAAAGACCCTGATTCTGCCCGAACAGCGCGATGCCGGTGGCGCGGGCCGGGTTCAGCGCGGCACCGGTGACCGTATAGGTCATGGCCACGCCGAGGCCGTATGCGGCGCCGATCACCGGAGCGTACGTCGCATTCGGCTTGCCGTTCGCATCGGTGTGACGCATCGCGACCGCGATGATGATGATCGCGGCGATCACCTCGACGACGATGGCCATGGAGATGCCGAAGCTCACCGATGCGCTGCTGGTGGTGGCGCTCGATACGGAACCGGTGCCATAACCGTTGACGGCGGGCGTCAGCCACGTCTTCATGGTGACGGTCTGCGAGGTCGGCAGGATCCACCTGACCGCGCCGGCCGCCGCGATCGCTCCGACCACCTGCACGATGACGTACAGGATGCCGGCGACTACCTTGGTCTTGCCGGTGAGTATCGCCGCCACGGTGATGGCGGGATTGAACTGGCCTCCGGAGACACGCCCGAGCATCGCGGTGACGACCGCGTACGCCAACGCGGTGCCCACGACGATGTACGCCAGGTCAAGCCCGTAGATCGAAGTGCCGAACGTGCAGATCATATAGATGGCGAAGCAGACGAGGAAGCTGCCTGCAAGCTCCGCGCACACGCGCGCCCCGATCGGATAAGCGCTTGGCTCGGTGTTCTGTTCTTCAGTCATGATGTTGTAGTGTCCTTTTTCTGATGTTGCGGGCTTTGCGACCCGCCGAACGTTGCAAGTTTACCAACGGGGGGACGATACGATACAATGTATTGGCTGTGTTTTCCCTGTGAGTTTGTCCGGGAGCGCAGATTCATTGTCAATGTCCGGCCACGTTGGGAGAACGATGCCAAACGCATATTCGCGCGCACTCAAAGCGCATGACGACAACAACAACGAAGGAATCCGCCTGCAGAAGATCCTCGCGCAAGCGGGCTTCGGATCACGCCGCAAGTGCGAGCAGATGATCACCGATGGGCGTGTCGAGGTCGACGGGGAGCTGGTGACCGAACTCGGCACCCGCGTCGATCCGAAGAAGCAGCACATCCGTGTGGACGGCTCGCGCGTCCACCTCAACCCGAACCATGTCACGTTGGCGCTCAACAAGCCCAAGAAGGTGCTCAGCGCCATGGACGACCCGAAAGGCCGCTACACGCTGGCCGACATCATCGGGGACAAGTACGAGCGCGTGTTCCACATGGGCCGCCTCGACTACGATTCCGAGGGCCTGATCCTCATGACCAACGACGGCGAGCTGAGCCAGCACGTCATGCACCCGAAGTACGAGGTGGAGAAGACCTACATCGCCACGATTGATGGCAAGATCGGCGGCAACGTCTGCCGGCGCCTGGTGACCCAGGGCGTCCAGCTGGATGACGGCCTGGTCAAGCTGGACCATTGCGCCATCATCGACGCCAACCGCGACCAGACCATCGTCAAGGTGGTGCTCCACTCCGGCAAGAACCGTATCGTCCGCCGCATCTTCGGCGCCATCGGATACCCGGTTCGCCGTCTGGTGCGCACCCAGATCGGGCCGATCAAGCTCGGTGACCTCAAGTCCGGCACCTATCGTGTGCTGTCCCAGGTCGAGGTCCGTTCCCTGCAGAAGGAGGTCGGGCTGTGATACGAGTCGCCATCGACGGCCCTGCGGGCGTCGGAAAGTCCTCCACTTCGAAGGCGCTGGCCCGCCATTTCGGCTTCGCCTACCTCGATACCGGCGCCATGTACCGCGCATGCGCCTGGTGGTGCCTGTATCAGGGCATCGACCTCGACGGCGATCAGGTGGATGAGCAGCAGATCACCGAAGCAGTCGCCGAATTCTTCACCGGCGACCACTTCGACATCGGCGTCGACCCGGACCATCCGAGCATCACCGCCGACGGCGAGGACATCAGTGAGGCCATCCGCTCCTCCGAGGTCTCCTCGCACGTGTCGAAGGTGTCGAACGTCATCCCGGTGCGCCACGTGCTCATCGCCGCGCAGCGCGCCTACATTGCGCGCGAGTCCGCGGCCGACTCCTTCTCGCTGGGCCGCGGCATCGTCGCGGAGGGCCGTGACATCACCACGGTCGTGGCTCCCGATGCCGAGGTGCGTGTGCTGCTGACCGCCCGGGAAGAGGTGCGTCAGGCGCGCCGCACGGGGCAGGCCGTCGCCGGCGCCGGCGTGGGGGGCGAGGACGTGGCCGCCCGCGACCGCGCCGATTCCAAGGTCACCAGCTTCCTGACCGCGGCGGACGGCGTGACCACCGTCGACAACTCCGATATGGATTTCCAGCAGACGCTGGATGTGCTGATCACGCTGGTCGCGGACGCGGTCGAAGTGCAGGAGTACGAGCAGTATGCCGCCAATCTGAGCGATTACGAACTGGATGAGGGCGACGAGCAGATCATCGCCGGTTCCCGGTACGGGATCGAAGACGAGTCGCCGGCTCCCAAGGCCGTCGGAGTGCTCGCCGTGGTCGGCCGCCCGAACGTGGGCAAGTCGACGCTCGTCAACCGCATCCTCGGCCGTCGCGCCGCGGTCGTCGAAGACACGCCCGGAGTGACCCGGGACCGTGTCAGCTACGATGCGGAATGGTCCGGCACCGAATTCAAGCTCGTCGACACCGGCGGCTGGGAGGCCGACGTCGAAGGCATCGAATCCGCCATCGCCTCGCAGGCGCAGATCGCCGTGCAGCTGTCTGACGCGGTCATCCTCGTCGTGGACGGCCACGTGGGGCTGACGGACACCGACGAGCGCATCGTCAAGATGCTGCGGGCCAGCGGCAAGCCGGTCACGCTCGCGGTGAACAAGGTCGACGACGGGGCCAGCGAATACCTGACCGCCGAGTTCTGGAAGCTTGGCATGGGCGAGCCTTACGGGATCTCGGCCATGCACGGCAGGGGAGTCGGCGACCTGCTTGACGCCGCGCTGGATTCGCTGCGCAAGGCGGACAAGACCTCGGGCTTCCTCACGCCGACGCATCTGCGGCGTGTCGCGCTCGTCGGCCGCCCGAACGTGGGCAAGTCGTCGCTGCTCAACCAGCTCGCCGGCGAACAGCGTGCCGTGGTCAACGACCTCGCCGGCACGACCCGCGACCCGGTCGACGAGACCATCGACATCGACGGCGAGGACTGGCTGTTCATCGACACCGCCGGCATCAAGCGTCGACTGCACAAGGTGTCCGGCGCCGACTACTACTCGTCCCTGCGCACGCAGGCCGCAATCGAGCGCTCCGAGCTCGCGCTGGTCCTGTTCGACTCGTCCCAGCCCATCTCCGACCAGGATCTGAAGGTGATGAGCCAGGCGGTCGACGCCGGCCGTGCGGTGGTGCTGGTGTTCAACAAGTGGGACCTGATGGACGATTTCGGCCGGCAGAGGCTGGAGCGCCTGTGGAAGACCGAGTTTAACCGCGTGACGTGGGCGCAGCGCGTCAACCTGTCCGCGAAGACCGGATGGCACACGAACCGCCTCGCTGACGCGATGCGCAACGCGCTGGAATCCTGGGACAAGCGCATTCCCACCGGGCGTCTCAACGCCTTCCTCGGCCAGATCCAGGCCGCGCACCCGCATCCGCTGCGCGGAGGCAAGCAGCCACGTATCCTGTTCGCCACGCAGGCGTCCACGCGTCCGCCGCGCTTCGTGATCTTCGCCACCGGATTCCTGGAGCACGGCTACCGCCGGTTCCTTGAGCGCTCCCTGCGCGAGGAGTTCGGCTTCGAAGGCACCCCGATCCAGATCTCCGTCAACATCAGGGAGAAGAAGCGCCGCAAGTGACGCGGGGTCTCTCCCTGCACGGATGAGCGTGCATGCGCGGCCGTCGCGGATTCCTCCGCGGCGGCCGCTTTCGTTGCCGGGCCACGATCCCGGCCCGCTCCGGCCCGCGGCCACGCCCAGAATGTAGGACGGAACGCGCGGTTGTCGTCTGCCATGAATTACAGTGGCGACTGACCGAACGATCTATAAGGGAGCATTATGTCGGTTTTGGACGAATTGGTTGCCGGGGCGTTGGAAGACCAGCGTTCCCGCGAATGTGTCGTGTCTCTTGAGGATGTGAGGCGGGCCGCTCTGGCCGCGCCGGCGCCTATCGACGCGACGCGATGGCTCAAGCGTCCGGACGGCATCCCCGTGATCGCCGAAATCAAGCGCGCCTCCCCGTCCAAGGGGCATTTGAGCGATATCCCCGACCCGGCGGCCCTGGCCCGCGAATACGAGCGCGGCGGTGCGAGCGCGATTTCCGTGCTCACCGAAGGCCGGCGGTTCCTCGGCTCGCTGGACGATTTCGACAAGGTCCGCTCGGCGGTTCACATTCCGCTGCTGCGCAAGGACTTCATCGTCACCGACTACCAGATCTACGAGGCGCGTGCCCACGGCGCCGACCTAGTGCTGCTCATCGTCGCCGCGCTGGATGACGACAAGCTCGCGCACCTGCTTGAACTCGCCCACGAGCTCGGCATGGCCGTGCTCGTCGAAACGCACACCACCGAGGAGATCCGCCGCGCGGTCGCGGCCGGCGCCCGGATCATCGGCATCAACGCGCGCAATCTCAAGAACCTGAAGGTTGACGTGAACAAATACGCCGAACTCGCCGAAGGACTGCCCGATGACGTGATCCGCGTCGCAGAGTCGGGCGTGTTCGGTTCGGTCGAGGTCGAGGATTACGGTCGCGCCGGCGCGGATGCCGTGCTGGTGGGCGAAGGCGTGGCCACCGCCGACGACCATGTGGCCGCCGTACAACGACTAGTAAAGGCAGGTCAGAGAGTGAAAGCATCCGAATCGACCCCGTTGAGCGAGCATCAGGGACCATATTGGGGACAGTTCGGCGGGCGATACGTGCCGGAGGCACTGATCACCGCTCTGGACGAGCTGGAGCGCGTCTATGATCAGGCCAAGGCCGACCCCGAGTTCCGTAAGGAATTCATGACGCTGCAGCAGCGGTACGTCGGCCGTCCGAGCCCGCTGACGGAAGCCCCGCGATTCGCCGCGCTGGTCAAGGACAGGACCGGACTCGACGCCCGCATCTTCTTGAAGCGCGAGGACCTCAACCACACCGGCGCGCACAAGATCAACAACGCGCTCGGCCAGGCGTTGCTCGTCAAGCGCATGGGCAAGACCCGCGTGATCGCCGAGACCGGTGCCGGACAGCACGGCGTGGCCACCGCCACCGTGTGCGCGATGCTAGGGCTCAAGTGCCGCGTGTACATGGGGCAGATCGACGCCCGACGTCAGGCCCTCAACGTGGCCCGCATGCGCATGCTGGGCGCCGAGGTCGTCGAAGTGACACTGGGCGACAAGATTCTCAAGGATGCAATCAACGAGGCGCTGCGCGATTGGGTGACCAACGTCGCCGACACGCACTACCTGCTCGGCACGGTCGCCGGACCGCACCCGTTCCCGGCCATGGTTCGCGACTTCCAGAAGATCATCGGCGAGGAGGCCAAGCAGCAACTTCAGGACTGGTACGGCATCGACCACCCGGACGCGGTGTGCGCGTGCGTCGGCGGCGGATCCAACGCCATCGGCGTGATGAACGCGTTCCTCGACGACGAGCGCGTGAACCTGTACGGCTATGAGGCGGGCGGCAACGGGCCGGCCTCGGGCCATCATGCGATCCGTTTCGCACCGGGCACCGGACAGCTTGGCATGTTCCAGGGTGCCAAGAGCTACCTGTTGGAGACCGATGAAGGACAGACTCTCGACACGTATTCGATTTCGGCCGGTCTCGATTACGCTTCCGTCGGCCCCGAGCACGCTTGGCTCAAGGAGATCGGGCGCGTGAACTACTCCTGGGCCACCGACGAGGAGGCTATGAACGCCTTCCGCGACCTGAGCCAGACCGAGGGCATCATCCCCGCCATCGAGAGCTCGCATGCCGTCGCTGGCGCCTTCAAGGCCGCCGCTGATCTGAAGGCCAAGGGATACGACAAGGCCGTGATGATCGTCAACATCTCCGGCCGCGGCGACAAGGACATGGCCACCGCGGGCAAATGGTTCGGATACCTGACCGACGAGCAGGCCGCGGCGCTCGATGTCACCGGCGCGCAGGGCGACACCGTCGCCTGAACCGGTCCGTGAAGCAGAAGGAGTTTTTGATTATGACGAATACAGCAACCACACCGTCCGGACAGCCGCTCGGCATCAGTCACAAGCCCAGCGCGACGGAAGCCATGTTCGACCGGCTCAAGGCCGAAAACAAGCCGGCCTTCATCGGATACCTGCCGTATGGCTTCCCGAACCCCGACATCTCACTCGACGCGCTCAGGACCATGATCGAGCACGGCGTCGACGCGGTCGAGATCGGCCTGCCGTACTCCGACCCGGTGATGGACGGCCCCGTCATTCAGGCGGCCAGCCAGATCGCCCTGAACAACGGGGAAAGCATCAACGGCGTGTTCAAGGCGGTCGAGACGGTGGCCAACGCCGGCGGCGTGCCACTCATCATGAGCTACTGGAACCTGATCTACCATTACGGCGTCGAACGGTTCGCCTGCGATTTCGAGAACGCCGGCGGTGCCGGCCTGATTACCCCCGACCTCATCCCCGATGAGGCTGGCGAGTGGATCGAGGCTTCGGATCGTCACGGACTCGACCGCATCTTCCTGGTCTCCCCGGATTCGGCCTCCGAACGTCTCGAACTGGTCGCCCGCAACGCACGCGGCTTCGTCTACGCGGCATCCCGTATGGGCGTCACCGGCGAGCGCGACACTATCAGCGCATCGCCCGAAACGCTTGTCGAGCGTGCCCGCAACGCCGGGGCGAGAAACGTGTGCGTGGGTATCGGCGTATCCACCCCGGAGCAGGGCGCGAAGGTCGGCGCCTACGCCGACGGCGTCATCGTCGGTTCTGCTCTGGTGCACACCCTGCTTGACGACGACAACGTCACCGCGAAGACGCCGAAGGAAGGACTGCGCGACCTGGCCGCCAAGGTCGAGGCGCTGTCCGAGGGCATCCACAACGAGTCACGCTGACACACCCCCGCGCCGGCGGGCTGCCTTTACCGTGCATCCGCCGGCCATGGGGTAGGGTAGATGGCGGTAACAGCGGTCTAGACAAACGAGGCACTGCATGAATCTTGCGTATATCCCCTCACCGGGGTTCTCCAAGTTCTCCATCGGACCGGTGACGATCCACATGTATGCGATCTGCATCCTGACGGGAATCATCTTCGCCGTGTGGATCCTCACCGTCAGATGGAAGAAGAACGGGGGCACCTTCGACCAGGTGCTGGACACCACGCTGGTCGCAGTGCCCTGCGGCCTGGTCGGGGCCCGTCTGTACCACTGCATCACGACGCCCGACATCTACTTCCCGCCAACCGGCAACCTCATCAACATCCTCAAGGTGTGGGAAGGCGGCATGGCCATCTTCGGCGGCATCGGGGTGGGGGCCTTGGCCGCGTTCCTGTGGTGCCGCCACCGGCGTTATCCGTTCGCCCTGCTGGCCGATTGCATCGCGCCGGCGCTGATGGTAGCGCAGGCCATCGGACGACTGGGCAACTGGTTCAACCAGGAACTGTACGGCATGCCGACCACGCTGCCATGGGGCCTCAAGCTCAACGATGCGGACGCCATCGGCAAAAGTGAGATCTGCTACAACGGACAGGCATGCCCGACCGGCACGCTGTTCCACCCCACGTTCCTGTACGAGATGATCTGGAACCTGATCGGCACCGCGATTATCGTGTGGCTCGGCCACAAACTCGTCGACGTGCTCAAATCCGGACAGCAGTTCGCCATGTACATGATGTGGTACGGGCTTGGACGCACCTGGATCGAAAGCATCCGCATCAACTATTCGACGATCATCCTCGGCCTGCGAGTCAACGTGTGGACCGCGATCATCGTGTTCCTTGCCGGGTGCATCCTGTTCGTCGTGTTGTGGCGCTTCGGCAGTGAGACACGCGACCTGACATCCAGACTGCGCGCGGTCACGGCCGACGAGATGGAACGTCAGCGCCAGCTGGAAGAGCGGGCCGCCGCGAAATCCGGCAAGACGGCCAAGACCGCGAAGCCCGAGACTCCCGCCGAAACCGCCGAGAGCGAGGTCCATCAGGACTGAGCGCCCGCATCCGTCCGAATCAGGATATCGCACAAGAGCATAGAAAACCGCAATACCATAACACACAAACAAGAACGTCGTGTAGGCGCAAGCCGTCTCGTCGTTCTTCCACCATAGAATGAGAGCCATGAGCATACAAATCGCACCCAGCATCCTTTCCGCTGATTTCTGCAACCTCGAACGCGACCTCAAGGCCATCGCCAACGCCGACCTCGTGCATGTCGACGTGATGGACCACCACTTCGTGCCGAACCTCACCCTTGGCGAGCCCATCGTCAAGCGCATCTGCGAGGTCACCGACCTGCCGGTCGACGTGCACCTGATGATCGAGGACCCCGACCGTTGGGCCCCCGAATACGCGAAGCTCGGTGCCGCCTCCATCTCGTTCCATATGGGCGCCACCCACGCGCCGGTGCGTCTGGCCCGCCAGCTGCGTGACATGGGCTGCAAGGCATGCTTCGCCGTGCGTCCCGCCGAGCCGGTCGAACCGATTTTCGACATCCTCGACGAGTTCGACATGGTGCTGATCATGACCGTCGAACCCGGTTTCGGCGGACAGAAGTTCCTGGACAACCAGATGGCGAAGGTTCGTCGCCTGCGTGACGAGATCACGCGTCGGGGCCTGTCCACCCATATTCAGGTCGACGGCGGCGTCAGCCCGAAGACCGCCCACATCGTCGCCGAGGCCGGCGCCGACGTGCTGGTCGCCGGCTCCGCCGTGTACGGCGCTGAGAGCCCGGCCCAGGCCATCGACCAGATCAGGGACAAGGCCGCTGCCGCATACCGCGACTGACGGCGGAAACGCAGAACATGGCACGCGACGGCTCCGACACCAATGCCGGACCGCGATCGCGGCGACGCCGTCGAGTGCCTCAACCATGCACAATCTCAAGGGACACATATCATGAAGACGTTTGAATCGCTATTCGCCGAACTGTCCGAGAAGGCCGTCACCAAGCCCGAAGGCTCCCTGACCGTGGACGAGCTCGCCAAGGGCACGCACTTCATCGGCAAGAAGATCATCGAAGAGGCGGGGGAGACCTGGATTGCGGCCGAATACGAGGGCGCGGACCGCACGGCCGAAGAGATGAGCCAGCTGCTGTACCATCTCCAGGTCATGATGATCGCCAAGGGCATCACCCTGGAGGACGTTTATAAGCACCTGTGACAAACAGACCGGCCGGTCTGGAGGGAGAAACACCATGCTCAGAATCGCAGTGCCCAACAAGGGCATGTTGTCGGAGCCCGCTTGGAACATGCTGTCCGAGGCAGGGTATCGTCTGCGTTCCAATCCGCGTCAGCTCGTGGTGGAGGACCCGGACAACGACATCGAGCTGTTCTATCTGCGGCCGCTCGACATCGCCGTGTATGTCGGCCGCGGCACCATCGACGTCGGCATCACGGGCCATGACCTGCTGCTGAACTCCGGCACCGAGGCCAGCGAGCACATGGAGCTCGGCTTCGGTGCGTCCACGTTCCGCTTCGCCGCGCCGAACGATTCCGACTTCCATACGCTGCAGGACATCCAGGGCAAGCGTGTGGGCACGTCCTTCGACAAGCTCGTGCACGACTATCTGGTGGCGCACGGCATCGAGGCCGAGACCATCCACCTCGACGGCGCCGTGGAGTCCTCGGTGCAGCTGGGCGTGGCCGACCTCATCGCCGACGTGGTGTCCACCGGCACCACGCTGCGCAACGCCGGCCTGCGCATCTTCGCCGACCCCATCATGCACTCCGAAGCGGTGCTCATCCGCTCCCCGCGCCTCGACCCCGAGGACGAGCGGCTCACCATCCTCAGCCGCCGCCTGCAGGGCGTGCTGACCGCGCAGCGCTACGTGCTGATGGACTATGACATCCCCGTCGGCAAGGTGGCGGCCGCCGTCGCGGTGACCCCCGGATTCGAGAGCCCGACCGTATCCCCGCTGCACGACAAGCAGTGGAATGCGGTGCGCGTGATGGTGCCCAAGGCGAAGGTCAACCAGCTGATGGACAAGCTGTACGAGGTGGGTGCCCGGGCCATCATCGTGACCGCGCTGCAGGCCTCCCGCATGTGACGAACGGGGTTCGACAATGGGTACACAGCAGCACGCCGACGGCGGATACCGCCAGAAGATCAAGCAGAAGTTCAACCAGGAGTACAGCCCCGAGCCGAGGGACATCTACTTCACCGTGCCGAACCTCATCAGCGTCCTGAGAATCGCGTCCATCCCCTTCATCGCATGGCTGGTCGCCGATCACCGGATGGTGCCCGCACTGATCGTCCTCGCCGTTTCGGCCATCACCGACAGCCTCGACGGCATCATCGCGCGCGCCTTCAATCAGGTGAGCAAGATCGGGCAGATCCTCGATCCCATCGCCGACCGCCTGCTGATCATCTGCAGCGTCCTCGCATTGGGCGTCGCCGGGATCATCCCCTGGTGGATGATCATCATCATCGCGGCCAGGGACGCATGGATGATGCTGCTCGTGCTGTGGCTTGCTCAATACGATTACGGCCCGCTGCCGGTGCATTTCGTCGGCAAGGCCGGCACTTTCATGCTGATGGTCTCCATCGTCGCGCTGATTTTCTGCGACATCTGGGAGAACCCCTTCGTCGGGCTTCTGCACCTCGCCGCGCTGGCCGCCGGCATCTGGGGCGTCGGACTGTACTGGCTCGCCGGTTGCATCTACAGCAAGCAGGGCATTTCACTGCTGGTGAAAGAGAAACGTGCCGATGGACGCTGATCCGATCAAGCCGCTGTCGTTTCCCGTGCCGGCCGAGAACGCGCCGGTGAAACGTCGTGCGGTGTTTTCGGATTCCGTGGCCCAGTCGCAGTCCCGGCATGTCAGGCCCGCGGAAGGCGGGCAGACCATGCCGGCCCGCCGCAGACGGCTGCATGACGATTCGCTCAAGCTCATCGACGATCTCACCAACCGCCCCATGGATCCGCTGTTCTCGGATTCGAGGCTCGACCAGCGTCCGCGCTCGCGTCTGTCGACGTGGGCGACGAAGTTTCTGGTGTTCGCCATGTGCATCGCCGTCGGTTTCTACGGGTCGCTGTTCATCGAACGGCTGCATTCCGACCCGCGCAAGGTCGTCAGGCAAAGCCTTGCCAGCGAGCTGCGCGAGACGCGCGGCCAGGCCGACACGCTCATGAACGAAGTCAACAATCTGCGCAACCAGGTCACGGAACGATCGAAGAAGCTGGGCGGCACGGGGGAGAATTCGACGCTGGTCAACGACGAGATGGTCAACGGGCTTGTCGCCGTGGAGGGGCCGGGCATCAGCCTGACCCTGGCCGACCCCATCGCCGCCGGCTCCGACGGGGCATCGACGCCACGCGAGTCCAGCGGCATGCAGATTCGCGTGGTCACCGACGCCGACCTGCGGCTGCTGGTGCGACTGCTGTGGCAGGCGGGCGCCGAGGGCATAGCCATCAACGGCAACCGGCTCGGCGTGCAGACATCGGTGCGCAAGGCGGGATCGAACATTCTCGTCGGCGTCACCGCCGTGACCAGCCCGTACACGATCCAGGCGATAGGGGACCGCGACACGCTGGCCTCCGCGGTCAGCAAGTCCACGCAGCGCAGTCTGTATGATTCGTTCGCCCAGGCGGGCATATACCCTCAGGTGAATAAAGAGAGTTCGATTACACTGGAAGCGGCGCCTTCCGGCGAATTGTCCTATGCAAAGAGGAGCGAGTAGATGGCAGCGGTACTAGGTCTCATCATCGGCGTGGTGCTCGGCGTGTTCGTCAAGCCGGATATCCCCATCATTCTGCAGCCGTATCTTCCCATCATGGTGGTCGCCGCGCTTGACGCGCTACTGGGAGCGGCCCGCGCGTACTTCGAGCGCAGCTTCTCCGACAAGGTGTTCGTCATCTCGTTCATCTCGAACGTGGTCACCGCGACGCTGCTGGTGTTCCTGGGCAATCAGCTGGGCGTCGGATCCCAGCTGCAGACGGCCGTCATCGTCGTGCTGGGAATCCGTATCTTCTCGAACGTGTCGGCAATCCGTCGCTTCATCTTCCGGGGGTGATGAACCATGGTGGCGCACAAATCGTCTCGTGACGTGCTGTCGCAGCTGCACGAGCAGCATGCGCAGGACAAGAAGAACGATCGCATGGAGACCGGCTCGTTCCCCGTAGTGCGCAAGAAGCCGAAGCGCCCCGTCAAGGACGGCTCGGCGCGCATGCGCCTGATGACGAGCGTGCTCATCCTCATCATGTGCGCGCTGCTGGGATACGGGTACATGATCCAGATCAACAACGCCGACGCCACATACGAGACGCTGAGCGAGGACGAGCTGACCAGGCTGATCAGCGAGACCGGCACACAGGTGCAGAACCTGGAGCAGCGCAAGTCGGAGCTGACCAATCAGCTGGAATCGCTCAAGGCCGCGGCGAACAAGACGCAGGAGGCGGAGCGCATCGCCAAGCAGAACGAGGAGACCAACGGCATCCTCGCCGGTCGTTTGCCCGCGACGGGCAAGGGCGTGTCGATCAGCATCTCCCAAGGGTCGAAGACGAAGATCGACGCGGCGACGATGTACAAACTCATCGAGGAACTGCGCAACGCAGGCGCCGAGGTGATGGCCATCAACAGCGTGCGTGTCGTGACGAAAACCTATGTCAGCGACACGGACGACGGCCTGGAATGCGACGGTGTCGCGCTGCGCGCGCCGTATCGGATCCTGGCCATCGGCGATCCCCAGAACCTTCAGAACGCCGTCAATATCGCGGGTGGCGTGGGTTCGAGTCTGAAGGTGAAGTACGGCGCGACGGTGAGCGTGACGTCCTCGGATTCGATTACCATCAGCCAAATTCGCAAGTCAACCGACAATACGTATGCAAGGGCTGTAGAATAGCGTTTATGACAGATCCGATTCCAAGTGCAGGCGAGACGACCATCATTGGTCTGCCCGCCATCCAGATTCCCATCACCACCACAGGTGACCGTCCCCTCACGCAGGAGGACATCGAAACCATCGCGCGGCTCGCACCGGGCACCGCACTGCTCATCTCGACCAGAGGCGCCGTTTCCGGGTCCCGCTACCTGCTCGATGAGGACGAGGTGACGGTCGGGCGCGACTCCCGCGCCGACATCCTGCTGGACGATTCGACGGTATCCCGTTCCCATGCCGTGTTCCGCCGCGTCGGCGACACATTCGCGGTATACGATTCCGGCAGCCTCAACGGCACCTATGTGAACCGCCAGCGGGTGGACCATCAGCAGCTGCGCAACGGCGACGAGATCATGATCGGTAAGTTCCGTCTGGTTTTCTTCACCAAATCCGCCGTTATCGCGTGATGGTGCGAAGCCGTGCGCGTTAGACTGGGACGGTACGACATTCATGTGATCGTGCATGTGCCGGTTCGGCGCATGCACAGGACGGGGGAGTGCGATGGCTGAGCAGACAGGGAGCCAGACGGCTGGGCTGCATCTGGTCGTGCCGCTGGAGCAGAGGCTCGATCTCGGTGCGTCCGACGCCGTGCAGGGGGAGCTGTTCGTCGACGAAGGCGCCCGCCGCCCGACACGGGGCTACCGTGGTACGGTGGCTTCCAAGGTCGCCGGCATCACGTACCGTCAGCTGGACTATTGGGCGCGCAAGCAGATCGTCGAACCATCGATCACCCCATCTCACGGATCGGGGTCGAGGCGACTGTACTCCTTCAAGGACGTGGTGATTCTCGCGGTGTCCAAGAAGCTGCTGGATGCAGGCGTGAACCTGCAGAACGTCACTACGGCCATCGGGTTCCTGATGCAGCGCGATGTCGACCAGCTTGAGCATGTCACCATCATGTGCGATGGGGAAGAGGTGCATGAATGCACCACCAGCGACCAGATGATCGCACTGCTGCAGAGCGGCAAGGCCGTGTTTGGCGTGTCCGTCGGCTCGCTGTGGCATCAGATTCATGACGCGCTGGAGACCGAGGACTACGTCGATCTGCAGTCGTCCTCGGCGAACGTCGGCTCCGCAGGGTCGGGACGTGTCGCCGGTCGGCCAATCGACGAGCTTACCGCCATGCGCATGCGCAGGAAGATTGCCGCCCAGCGTGCCGCACGCGAGGCGGCATAACCGGAGGCCGATGTATGGATGATCTGCTTCCGCTGTTGTTGTGGGTGTTCGCCGTCATGTGGATGCTCTCGGTGTGCGGCATCTGCATTGTGAGAAGCCGGTTCGGCACGGGGGAGAGGCACCCCGAGGTGAACCCCGTCAGCTGGAACGTGGTGCTGGCCCAGATGGTGTCCGTGCTGTTCGCGGGCATCCCCTTCATGGTGTATCTCATGGCGAGCGAGGAACTGTCCCCCGCATTCCACGATTTCTACACCGACCACTTGGTGATCGGCGCGGCGATAGTCATCGCGCTGGTTTTTGTGGAGCTGTTGCTGATGGGTATCCAGGCGCATCGTGCGCATTTCACCGAAGTCGACCGCATGGTCCGCGGCGCCACGCATACCGAGGCGTGACGCATGCGTCTGTGAGACGAGAATATATCGTTGACGTAATCGATGCTTCCCACAGGGGGAAGAGCATCCGACGTCAGTTTCGTCGCGTCCAATTCGATGTTCCATGATCCCGAGCTGTCGGTTTGGAACGTGATGGGCAGTTCCCTCAACAAAGTGTCTCCCTGCACCTCGTTGTCGTCGTTGTCGAACTTGACCTCTACGACCGGCATGTTGACCGTTTGCTTGCTGGTGATGATGATGCATGAGAAGTCATCGAACGCGTTCATGGGCGTGCGCCCGCTCATGGACCGCGCGCACGAGTACGACAGGCTCGACGAGGCCTTCCTCGCCGACCTCCGGCTCATCCTCATCGCTACTTACCTGAAAAAACACAGCCAAAATCTGCACGAAGATATCTTTATCCGGCGAAAGTCCCATAATCACGTCTTGAAAAATAGGACTTTCGCCGGATAAAAGTGCAAAAGCGGAACGTCAACTGCCCCGAAGATCATAAATCTGACATAACGTACATTATCGGCTAACTATTCGGGAATCTTAGAAACGGCTTAATTTCAACGGTCTTCATTTCGCACAGGTAACTGTGGATGCCTCTGGGTGGCCCGTTGTGGCTACGCATTTGGCTACGCATTTCACACGACGGGAGACCAACGATGGCAATGGGTGGCGGCGGCTCGACATACAAGAGCGCCGATGGAATCTGGCACGCCGCGATAGACATAGAGCCCGACAGGGCCACCGGGCGCAGGCGGCGGCTCACGGCCCAAGGCAAGACCAAGGCGGTGGCGAACGTGAGGCTCAGGATGAAGCTGGACGCATACGTGCGCAAGGGAGGAACCCGGCCAAGATGGTCCGCCCGGTGAGCGCTTCGAGCAGTTCGCTGAAAGTCAACCCACCTTCACTACCGGATGACGGATGACGGTTTTGAGGTTTTCCGGTTTTGCTCGGCGCGGATCGGATATGTAGATTTCGTGATGTCGGCGGGCGTCGGAGAGGTCGAGCTCGTAGCCTTGCGAGCGCGCGTAGTCATCCAGAATCGCCACGGTTGCGGGCTCGTCGTCGTACGGGCCCTTGTGCATGACCTGCGCGACCACGCCTTCATCGAAATCGAAGAGATATGCGCGATTGACGTCGGATTCCGGGTGTTTGGCGGCAAACGATGCCTTGGCCCACGCAAAGACCTTATCGGTCACGAATTCCGGCAGACGAATCATCGAAGTCCAATGGAAGTCGGCTTTGTGCGCGTAATCGACGCCGGGCACACCCTCCCCCATGCTCCATAAGCCCTCCAGCGGAGGCACGGTGTAGTCGAAGTACCCGTCGATATGCTCGGCCGGGTTCTTTGACTTCTTGCTCATTTTGACGGTGAACGAAATGCCGTAAAGCAGTTGCATCGCCTTGGCGTAATCGCCGCCTTCTTCGTTCGGGTCGCCCACACCGTCCACCGCGACGAACCGCATCGCCGGTACCATGACGATGGCCGGCATGGTCTTCGGCTGATACAGGTCCTTATACTCCTTCTTATAATCGAACGCCATCGCTCATTCCCCTTCCGCCACCGCATCGATCTCGTCCTGATGCCGCCACCGCTTGAGGTTTGGCAGCAGCGCCGACATGCAATCCTCGGCCTGTTCGACGCTGATATGGCAGGATTCCGCCATCATCGGCGCACACGCGGCGACCAATTCATCGCTATTGGCATAGTCCTGAAGAAAAACGCCGTCGTCATAGCAGTAGTTGCAATAATCTCCGCTTCGCGTTCCATCCGGTTCGGTGCCATGGTCTTCCGGGCGATAGAACGGCATGGCGCAACTTTGGCAAAAACCGTTGTCCGGCATCTCCATAAGCCTCGCCATCGGCACCTCAAAACGGGTGCTGATAAGCCGAATCATGTCGATGCTCGGCTCTGCCGTTCCCTTCTCCCAGCGGGAAAGCGCCTGTTGGGTGACGAACAGCTCGTGCGCGAACTGCGACTGCGTAAGACCTCGCTCCTCGCGCACGACTTTGATAACCTGACCGATTGACATGACTACCTCCCGACATCGGAAAACGATTCGAGCGCCTCGCTGTGCGCTTGCTGATTCCATTCTAAGGGCATGGCCCGTTCGCCAAGCGCGGGTACAACAAACCGTTGTTCGCGCTTGCATCCCGGAGGAAGAAACGGCTCGGTCGAACCTATTTCCTCTCCGCACCCTTCAATTCTCCCGGTTCCTCTGACTTCAGCGTCTCCGCGCAGGACATCGCCGGGTAGATCGAGGGCCCCGGCCACTGCACCATCGCCAAGGCGACGAAGCGCTCCGTTCTGTATGCGCCCGCTTCGATTGCGGCCCGCCAGACGCCACGCGCGTGCCGGCGTATCCAAGCCCTGTGCCTCGCCCTCGTCGTGGAGGACACCTTGGTCAGTGAGGACATGAAATGCTCCGTCGGGATATGGAACTCCACCGCGTAACCAGTCATGCCCTTGGCTGTCCGGCCGCTTTCCGCGCCATGCCTTAGATGGATAGGAAAAACAACGTCGAAAGGTTGGCAAGCATATGTCGAAGGAGCTGGAGACCGTGGTGCTGTGGCGCGACGGGGGCGGCGGACTGTGGATGGGGTGGGACAGGCCGGAACGCCCGTAGAACTGGCTGACGGGAACGGACGCCTCGCTGGACGACCTGCTGTCGGGCGGGAGCCGGAAGATCGAGGAGTCATTCGGGAGAATCGACCCCGACGACGTGCGCCCGACGCCCGACCTGCCCGACCGCGACCCGCGCAACGTCCTGACGGACACTTGGCGCGTGGTGCCGGACGACCGCCTCGTGACGTTCGAGCCCGGCGGTCTGCCGAAGTCATGGCGAATCTCCGCCGTGAGGCGCAACGCTGCCAACCTGAGTCTGGTCGTCAACGACCCTGTGACCGGCGAACCCGTCGAACCCGATCTTATGGCCCTTCTGAGGGATGGCTGCTTCGACTTCGACAGGAGCCGCGAGACGCCGGAATGGCAGGGCTTCTGGAGGTCGGAGCGCGGCACGGTGGCCTACCGCGACGCATCGGGGCTCGTCCGCAGATGGACGCCGGGTATGATGAAACCGCCCCACGGCAAAGGGCAATGCACACCGAGGCCGTGGGCCGCTTCATCCCCATAGCCAATTGTCATATACGGGTTTGGCTACCTTTGGCAGGCTTCGGTCCAAACCACTGATTAATATGGCTTCAAACCGTTGAAATAAGGCCATTCCTGAAGCCCGGTCGAATCACTGTCGCACAGCGTAATTATCGGATAATAGTACGGTATGTCAGATGGTCACTTCGTGAAATAATCATTCACCGCGGCGGCAAGCTCATCGACGGTATCGATGATGCGGTATGCGCCATGTTCCTCAAGCTCACCGGCTTCGGCGTACCCCCAACGGCAACCCAGGCAATCGAGCCCGCATGCGATGGCGCCGTCGACGTCGGTCCAACGGTCGCCGACCATCAGGGCGCGGTCACCGGCATCCGCATCGAATCCGATGCTGTCGAAGCAGTATCGGATGACCTGATCCTTGTCGATGCGCGAATTGTCTGTGCTGGCGCCGTAGATGCCGTCGACCATGGTATCGAGATGGAAATGCTCGCACACTGGCTCGGCCTGATATTGCGGCTTGCACGTGGCGATTGCCAGGTGCAAGCCGTCGGCGCGCAATACCGCCAGCTGCTCGGGAATACCGGCGTACACGCTGTTGTACAGTCGTCCGGGAATTTTGTGGCCGGGATTGTTCGGGTCGTCGAACACCGCCTTGTCCGCATAGTATTCGCGGTATATCTCCACGCCGCGGTCCAGCAGCTCGTCCGGCATATGGTTGCGTCTGAACGATTCGATGATGGCTGGTCCGATGAACCGGTGCATCTCCTGATCGTCGGGAACCGGCAGGCTGAGCTCCTCGAACGCCTTGGTGGCGCAGGCGATGATGCCCGGGTCCGATTGCGTCAACGTACCGTCAAGGTCGAGCAGCACCACGTTCCTGCGCTGCCGGGTCGTGACCTGATGCTGAGACATGCCTCTCCCCTTACTCGTAGTCGGGAATCCAGCCGCTGTGGTGCATTTCAAGACGCTTGTCCAGCAGCTTCTTCAGTTCGTCCTCGCTGCGACGCTCCAGCAGCATGTCCCAGTGGGTCCTGGTGGGCTTGGCGATCTCGTTGGCCTCCTCGTCGCCGTCGCCCTCGCGGTGCGCGATGGTGCCGCAGCGGCATTCCCACTCGTCGGGGATTTCGGCGCCCTCGGCGAACGGCAGGATGGTCCGGTGTCCCTTGGGACAGATGTACGCCACCTCGCTGCGTGCGGCGAAGTCCACGTTGTCGTCGGATTCCAGTGATTTCGCGCCGATGCTCATACCGCGTAGGCTGCGTTCCGCCATGACGTTCCTCCTTGTGGTCTTTCTTGTCGATCTTTCCCGAAAACTATTATCACGCTACAAAACAGTTCGGACGAGTCGTATATTCCCCGTTCCGGTCCTGCCTTGCCGCCTGCGACGATTCCGTCAGCCCTCGCCGATGCCCGAATAGGCGACGATGCCGCGGTTGACCAGTTCCATGGCCTCGTGCGCGACCTGGGCGAGGTGCGCGCTCCCCTGCGGCAGATACGGCTCTGCCGCCGAGATCTGCTGGAGGATGTCGGACAGACGCTTCGCGTTGCGCACGAAATCGCCGCCGGTCATGTCCCGGTCATGCAGCACATATGCCAGACTGTTGCCGCTGGCCCAGTCGTACATGATGTCGACGATGCCGAAGTCGAGTTGCTGCAGGTCGTCAAGCCCCTCATCCTCGCACAGCATCGTGAGCTGCGCATGCAGACGGTCCAAAGATTGCGAAGTCTGGGCGACCGGGCCTTGGATGCCGCCGGGCCAGCGCCTCGGTTCTCCCCCGGTGCCTCCCCTGGCTTCGAACACCAGGGCGGAGAGCACCGCGGCGAGCTGTCGCGCCGTCAGATGGTCGAACATGCCGCGTTCCAGCGCTTCGGCGAGCACGATGTCCTGCTCGCTGTAGATGTGGCGCAGCAGTTGCCCCTGCTCGCTCAATCGCATGTCCGTCCCGTCGCGCTTCACGTATCCCAGCTGTTCCAGGATGGAGCAGATACGGTCGAACTGTCGGGCCACGGACCCGGTGCGCGACTCGTACCTGTGCTGCACCCGCTCGTATTCGCGCATCTCGCGAATCCAGCGATGGCCCCATTTCATATGCTGCTGCATGTCGGGGCACTGCCGGCACGGATGTTCGCGGTCGCGCTTCTTCAGGGTCTCGATGGACTGGTCCAGCTCGCGGAACGTGTTCTTGCGCTGCTCGTCGGTCGGGAAGGCGGTCTGCTTGAGCTTGCGCCGGCCGTTCTTCTCCAGGTCGGACAGCTCCATGCGGATGCGCATCAGAGACGCGAAATCCCCGTACTCGCAGTGGAATGCCTGCTCATAGCCGTCCAACGCCTGTTTCAGCGTGGTCAGTTGCGATTCGAGCTGCCAGGCCGACTCGTTGGCCTCCCACTGGGCGAAGGAATGGTCCAGCGTGGCGCGAGTCGTCTCGTAGTCGCTGGTGTTGAGCAGATTGACGGCCATGTTGAACGTGGCATGGAAGCTCGAATGCAGCGGGTAGACGCGCTTGCTGGACAATGCGGCGGCGGTCGCAGGTACGAAATCGCGATGGTCGACGACGATCGCGTGTCCGATCGTATCGATGCCGCGACGGCCGGCGCGGCCGGTCAGCTGGGTGAACTCCCCCGGTGTCAGCGGCACATGCCCGCTGCCGTTGAACTTCTCCAGCTTTTCGACGATGACGCAGCGCGCAGGCATGTTGATGCCCAGCGCGAGCGTCTCCGTCGCGAAGACCATCTTTACCAGTCCCTCTTCAAACAGGCGTTCGACTATCTGCCGGAACAGCGCGACCATGCCGGCGTGATGGGACGCGAAGCCCTCCTCCAGCGCGAACCTGAACCGGGAGAACTGCAACGCCTTGAGATCCTCCTGGCTCAACTGCCCGGCGACCATCTCGTCGACGATGGCGCGGATGCGCCGCATCTCGTCCTCGGTGGTGAGTTCCAGCCCCGCATTGATGCACTGCTCGACGGCCTGATCGCAGCCGTTGCGCGAGAATATGAAATAGATGCCGGGAAGCATGTCGAGATAGTTGAGCTCGTCGACCACCGCCCAGCGCTTGGGCGTGTGGCGCTGCGCCGGCGCGTGGCCCCGCGAATGGACGCGGCCGCGGGAGCGTGAGTTCTCGGCGCCGCGGCGGCGCGCCGCCTGACGGTCAAGCTGATCGAGCCGGTCGATCAGGCGCGCGTTGAGCTTGGTGGTCTGCTCGCCCTGGGCGTCACGCCGGTACAGGTCGAGCAGCTCCGGCTCGGTGTGGTCGTCGGCCTGCACGAGCACATGCTGCTCCAGCGGGACGGGACGGCGCTCGGAGACCACCAGCTTAGTGTCGCCGCGGACGGAGGATATCCAGGACGAGAAATCCTCGACATTGGAGACCGTGGCGGACAATCCGATGACGCTGACCTGCCGGGGAAGATGGATGATGACCTCCTCCCAGACCGGGCCGCGGAACCGGTCGGCGAGGTAATGGACCTCGTCGAGTATGACGAACCGCAGCGCGTTGAGCGTGGTCGAATGCTCGTAGAGCATGTTGCGCAGTACCTCGGTCGTCATGACGACGATGTCGGCCTCGGAGTTGATCGAGATGTCGCCCGTCAGCAGCCCGACGCGGTCGGCGCCGTAAACGGCGGTCAGGTCATGGTACTTCTGGTTGCTCAACGCCTTGATCGGCGTGGTGTAGAACGCCTTGACATTACGCTCGCGGGCCAGATACATCGCGAAGTCGGCCACCACGGTCTTGCCTGCGCCCGTCGGGGCCGCGACGAGCACGTTCTCCCCCCGCTCCAACGCGTCTATCGCGTCCTGCTGGAAATCGTCCAGGTCGAACGGCAGCGTGGCTGCGAAACGCGCGGCGACGCTCGCGTTATGCGCCTGACGCTTCTGGAATGCGGCATACCGCTGGGAAGGCGATGGGCCGGGTCGATCCGCCGCCGAATGTTTGCGCTGATGTTTGACCATGCGTGAAACCCCGTTCGTCACAGACGGCCATCGCCGTCGGATTCTCATATTCGCCTGCGTGCATGAGACGATGCCGCGGGCCGCGCCACAGCTTGCAGCCGCAGTCCGTCAACGGTTGAAGCGTGACCACCGCGCCCACGCACGCGCGTGACGTTCGCGCTTCGCGTTCCGGCGCCTGATGACGTCGACCTGCGCATCGTCATACCGGCTGATGGCGCTGTTCAACGGTTGGGTGAATGTCGGGGGGGCGAGCGGCTCGCGTGCGTCCGCACCCTGCGGAACGTCCGCGAGCTCGGAGAGGGGCTTGCCGAGACGGCTGCCGATCTCCGCAATGCCGTTCAACGCCCTGAAGCCGTGAAGGGCGGCGTACGCGATGCCCGCCACGATCATCGCCAGCATGAACAGCGAGAGAATGAGCCAGATCCACCAGGGCATGAGATCACTCCTCTTCCGGGGTGTCTTCTTCACGTGTGCCGAGGCTGAGCTCGCGCTGCGCACGGGCGACGATCATCGTGCGCAGGGTCTCGGGTGCGACCGCGGTGATGTGACGCGCATGGGCGATGCAGAAGGCGACGAACCAGGAATCGGACGACACGATGATATGCACCTTCTCGCCCGGGCTGCACGGCTCGACGGTGGCTCCCGGCATCGACTTGATGAACGGAAGATCCGGCTGATCCGTGATGAACACGGCCGGAGTGCCGTTGTCGAAGCTCCACTTGCGCAACTCGCTCACCGGCATGTCGGGAATGTCCACGCGCTTGACCGGAGCGATGACCTCGGCGTGCTCGATGCGGGCGAGCCTGAGCACCTGCCATGTGCGGGGCTTGCCGTTCGCCTTGTTGATGAGCTGGTCGCGTGAGACGAACTTGCGCCGGTCCTCCGGAGTGGAGTCCAGCACGTCGGTCCAGACGGCGGCATAGTAGACGCCCTCATCCACGAAGATCTTGGAGGGGGCGACGACCTTGCGGCGGGTCCGTCCCGCGCCGTCCGTGTATTCCATGTCGAGCAGCGATTCGGTGGAGATCGCGCGCTTGACGACGGAGAAGCAGTGGGGCTCCAGCTCGTAGCCGGTCAGGCTCAGCCAAGGGGTCTCCCCCGGCTTGACCAGCTGACGCAGACGCTGATACAGCGAGGCCGCCTGCGTGCGCTGCGCCTCCGGCAGCAGCGGCGAATGCGCGAGGTAGCTCACCGAAGCGGTGAGCATGCTCAGGTATTGCGGGGAGATGCCGGCGAGGCGTTCCAGTCCGAGCGAATTCGTCGCGGACACGATGCCTTCGGCGTCAAGCAGCGACCAATCGATGTCGAAGAACTGGCTTCCGGCCATCTCGCCGTCGTCGGAGACCGTGGTCAGCGTGTTGATGTCTTTGTGGATCACGTTGACGTATTTCTTGAGCTCGTCATCCGACTTGGGCCTGCCGATGAAGCGCTCCGCGAGTTCCGCGAGGGAGAATTCCTCACCGAGGTGGGCGGACAGGAAGAGCATCAGGCGCAGTCTGCGGTCGACCTCGCTGCCGGTCTGGAACGAGGTCCCGGACTTCTTCTGGTGGTTTTTCTTGGGGTCGGCGTCCTCCGGCTCGGGGGTCGTGCTGGTGATGGTGGGCGTGGCGACCGTGGCGCTGCCGGTATCGTCCGACGATCTGTCGGCCAGCATCATGTTTGACGCCGCCTGGAGACGACGGTTGAAGGCGTCGACGGCCTCCTGCGGGCTGACGATCACTGCGCCGGGATGTTCGAGCACGAACATGGCGAGGTCGTCGGAATCGGTGTAGGCGACGTTGATGTTCTCTCCGTCCACGTCGACCGTCGCCGCGAAACGGCGGGAGTCGACGACGCGCACGAGAGCCGGCGGAATCGTCTGCGTGCCGAGTCCCGGGGCGATGGAATCCAATCCGAGGCCGGGGATGGGCGTCTGCGGCACCCTTGGCGTGGTGCGGGACACATGCTGCGGCGTCACGGTCTGCGATTGCGTGGACGATACGGAAATCGAACGTGCGAGATAGTTGGCCGCGGCGAGAACCGGCAGATCCTCCTGCTCGAAGCGCAGGCGGATGCGCGGCTCGTCCCCGAGCTGCAGTCGGTACGACGCGAAGTCCTGTCCCTCGGACTTCGAGGAGTATTCAGGCTGGCGTGACTCGATGGCGATTCCCATTGCCGCGAGCTTGGCGCGGTCGCGCTGGAACTGCTTGGCGAACGCGGCCTTCGCGGCCTGATCGGCAAGCTCCCCGTAGGAGTCGGCATATGCCTTGACGCGCTGGGCGATTTGCCGCGAGGTCAGCCACTGCGGAAACGCAGACGACAGCACGGCCAACACATCCAACTCATGTTTGCCCCATTTGTCGGAAAAGCGGCGTCTCCCGTTCGATCCCTCTGCCATTAGTCCTCACGTATCGTTAGCATTCCAATTAAATATGCATGGGTATCACGCACACCACATCCCATGATAGAGGGTTTTGTTGTGTGCGGCTTGCATTTTGTCAAAAATAGGTATTTTTTCTTCGTACGGCGGACACATCACACCCAATCACCGGGCTCGATGCCCATCGGTCCGACGTATTCGCCGTTGGGTACGTAACTGGGCTCGTTTCTATCCTCCAGACGCGCGTCGGCGAACATGATGACGTCACGTCCGAATGTCCAGTCTCCCTTGATGCTGACCGAGTTCGCGGCGGCGAGCGACGGCACGTTGTAGGGGAACCGTTCGTTGAAGTCCTCGATGTTCTTGTAGTACCGCGGATCGAGGTCGACGTTCGGGAAAATGTAGTTGCCGTCCTCCATCTCATACGAGTCCGTAAGGTGGAACCGATCGGAACGCATAATGAACAGGTCGTTGGTCGTCTTCACTGGCAGGAACCGCATGCGGTCCACCTGCACACAGATCGCGCCTTCGAACAGGCCGATCGCCGCGCCCATCGCGGTCTCCAGCTGGACCACCGCCGGGGACTGGGGGTCGGTCGGGTCGACGGTCTTGTTGTTGATGATGACGGGAAGCGACAGCACGCCGTCATGCTCGGCGAGCATGTCGCGCAGCACGTCGATGCGCACCCAGATGTTGTTCGTGTTGAAATACGGGTGCTTGGCGATGTCCTGGGCCGCGTCCTTGTCGTCGGGATGCACCTGCGACATCTCCCGCAGGATCAGTCGACCGGTGGCCGTGTCGCGCACGATATGGCCACCCTTGCGGTCCGCGTACGTGCGATTGGCGACCTCGACCATGAACGGGGCGCCCGTATCCTCGAAATACTGGGCGAGCGTGCGAGACGGGCGCGCACCCAGATTGTCGGAGTTCGAGATGAACAGGTATTCGAAGCCATGCTCCAGCAGAGTGTCCAGCAGGCCGGACTCCAGCAGCGTCGAGAACAGGTCGCCGTGGCCGGGCGGGCACCACTCCAGATCGGGGTTGGCCGGCCAAGACGCCGGCGCCCCGGTGGCCGCGTCGATCTTCGGTTCCTGATGCTGGATGATCTCCAGCGGGATGTCGGTCTGCTTGAACTTGCGCTGGTGTCGCAGTGCCTTCATCGTGTCATCCGAAGTGCGGAACGAGTTCATGAACGTGACCGGCAGAGGCACGTTCAGCCTCGTGCGCGCGGTGAGCACCTGACCGAGGATGATGTCGAGGAAGCGCATCTGCCGAGCCTTGTGGCGGCGCACCGGCAGCAGCGACTTCGCGCATTGCAGGCCCATCGAGGTTCCCAGGCCGCCGTTGAGCTTGAGGAATGCGGTCTTGGCGAACGCGTGCACTGCCTTGTCATGATCGATGGTCTTGTACACGTCATGGAAGCTCCGCACGCCGCGCAGCGGCTCGACGGCGTCCTCGCGGATCCACGCGCTCTCCTTCTCGCTGGCCCACACATGGTATGCGTGCCTGAACTGCGAGATGGCGATCTCGCTCATGCCCTGCTCGCGCATCTTCTGCGCCGACTGCTCGAACACATCGTCCACTGTCATCTTCTCCGTCCGTTTCAGATCTTCGGCAAACATTCCTATAGTCTACTCGCGTGGTGCTTCGTTCGCCAATCATCCCGCAGACGTATCCATTACGGGGGTATCCGGGGTGGGGCGGCTGGCTGCCGCACTGCAATGGTATGCGCAGATGGAACTTGGATAAGACTTGGATGGGCCATGCCGTCTATGTAGCTGGTGTCTCCCTATTGCGAGGTGATAGTCGGGAATTACCCGAGTCGCGACACGCTTGTTTTGCGTTATTGACGTCATATGGTAAATTCTCTTCTCGGTGCTTTTCGCACTGTTCGGGCCGTAGCGCAGTTTGGTAGCGCACTTGACTGGGGGTCAAGGGGTCGCGGGTTCAAATCCCGCCGGCCCGACCAGAAAGCCCGGGATTTCAACGATTCCGGGCTTTTTCGTTTCCCTCTCCTCCCCTCTTTTTGCCCGCTCAGACACGACCAGACACGATGCCCCTGTGACGCGCCTCATATTGCCGGCATGTCGCTGATTCACCCGGCGACTTCCTTTTATCCGATTCCGCCGGCTCATTACAACTTCTACACAATGCGGCCCCGCTCTCCCATCCTGGAGAACGGGGCCGTTTCATCGATTCGGGACTACTTCTGATCGGCGTCCCTGATGGTGATCTCGAAGGTCTTGCCAAGCGCCGCGCAATAATCGGGCAGCAAATCAAGCAACCCCATGCGGTGCAGATCGTTTTCGGCACGCCAGAGGGCCGTGGCGCTCAGACCGGTACGTCGGGCCATCTCGTCAAGGCTCACTCCCGCTTCCTTGCGCATCGCCTTCAGCTTCTTGCAGACATCCCAATAGATGCTACGGTTCCTCATGCCCAGTGCTTCGGCGTCCGCGTCGTAACGCTCCAGCTCCTTCCAGCCGAGCATGTTGCTCAGCGCACTCTCGACGCTCTCCGTAGGCTGGTAGTCTTCCGGGTCGTCGATGATGTCGCGCATATGCTCATCTATTTCTTCGCGCGTGTGGCATATCGTCCAGTCGTTTGGTATGACACCGCGCTCCGTGGCCTCGACAAGCACGTCGATGTGCCGGCCTCTCGTATAGTATCCGGGTGTGTTGGGATCCTGCGAACGTCTCTCGGCCTCGGCCGCATCCATGAGACGCAACCCCTCCAGTATCCTCTGCGCACGCGCCGGATCGGCTGCAAGCCACCTGCGGAACTCCCCGAGCGGATGCTCCTCGCCTTCAAATCGGAATACTTGCTTCATGGCTATCACCTTCCCATAATCGAACTCCTCATATGTGTTCAGCAGAACGTCCCGCCCACAGGGACGGGACGTTTGCCATTCTAGCGGGCCCTCTCGCGCAGCAACGGCACGATGTTGCTGTGAGCGTGTGATGTGGCCGTGTTGGTCGGGCGTGAGGTGTTTCTGGTGGATCCACGTGCGAATGGTCGAGGCGGGCAACCGTATGCCGGCCTTCGCGCACTCACGGCTGATGTTTGGGCGTGCCCTTCTTCTTCTCGGATTGGGCGAGCTTGTCGAGCGGCCGGTCGGCGACATGGATGCGGTTCACTTGTGGGCGCCGCATGACTTGCATCCGCCCATGTGGGCTCTGGGCGTACTCCAGACGATGCCATGCCGGCAGAACGGGCATGCGTCGAACACCACACGAGTCTGCGGCGGATCCACCACGCGGTTGACCTTCCGGGCCATGTCGGTGATGTCCCGGCACCATTCGCGCGCATCCGTGGGGGCGTGAGCAGTGGCTTGTTGTTCTTGAGGATGCCTCGTATGAGTTCGAGTACGCTGGCGGTCCTGCGCGTGTCTGGAGGGTATCCGCATTGCAGGGCCGCGAGTCGCGTCAGCTGCTCGACCTCGTAGTAGAGTTCCCACGCCTGCTCGCGGATGGGCAGCGGAACCGTTTGACGCAGCCGGGCGCACACGTTGGCCCGCCCGCATGGTTGCCATCCCTGTTCACGTAGTATCGAGTCATAACCGAGCCTCCTGCGCATTATCCAAATGCTGGTGGAGCTGGACACGGTTGCCGGTGTCCCAGTCGTATGAGCACCACCAATGGAATCGGCCGTCGTATTCGGTGACGATCGGATGCGACTTACTCATGGCCGGCCTCCTCGATGCTGTCGGCGTAGCGGACGTGCTCCTGCATGACGCTCAACGAGGTGAAGTCGTGGCTGCGCGAGCAGATGAACACTCTGCTATGGTCGGCAGTGTCCATGAAACGGTGCGTCATCAACGGTCGGGGTGACTGAAAGGAGGTGCCGGGTATGATGATGGCTTTCCCTTCGAGGTGGTTGAGGAACTGTCGGGGGCTGCGGGTCTTGTAGCCGTACATGCGCTCGCGTGTGGTGCCGGCGGCGGTCCCGAACCCGCTCGTGGCCGCGGCTTGGCGGAGGAACTGGATGGCCGCCGGGTAGACGCGTCGCAGCTGATGGTGTGTAGTCTCGGGTTGCGGTGTGACGCACGGTCGGGGCCTCATGCGGCGTGTGGAGTGGATGATGCTCATAGGGATTCCAAAGTCGGGCGAATTGCCGGACCTCCTCGTCCGACAGGTGAATGCCAGGGTTCCAGTGTTCCGCCGGTCGCCGTTTGGGCGGTGTGAACGGCTTCTGCTGATGGGTGTGCGATAACACTCGTGGACAGCGAGGTATTCGCTATCCGGGCTGACGCCGCGAGCCTCGCACGAATCCCGCAGTGAGAACAGGCCGCTCGTGCCGTGTCGAATGATGCGGGTGAATCCCCGGCCAAGGATGATAACCGTGGTCAGGTCCTCCGCCGTGAGGATGCCGGGATCGTACCTCCCATACAGGCCCCTGCTCATCCCCGAAGCGACCCATTCCCGGTATCCCTCGCGCTTCCTTGCCTTCAGCCGGCCCATGCATAGGTGCTTGAGCCATGGGGTTTACATCTGGGCATGATGGCCTCCCAGCTGTCGGTTGACGCTGCGCCATATCGTCTCCAACTCACCGTCCTTCAACCCGCTGGCGTGGCCGCGTGCATACAGGTCGTCGCGGATCCGCGAAGCGTTGTCAGGCATCTTCGTGGTCGGCGGCGACACGACTCCGATCGGTTCGACTATCGGCAAGGTGCCCTGCCTGTTCGCGCCGAGCAAAACGTTCAACGTGTATACCACTCCCATGCCGACCTATTCCGGCAGTGACGAGTTCACCTTCACTTTTACCAGACTCGACAATCCCTGTCTCCAGAGCATGGTGACGGCGGTGCCGCAGGCGTGTGGCGCGGCCAGCGGGATCCAGTAGTACGAGGTCACATCCCCAGCGACCGTGACCCTCAACAACGGCAACGGCTCTGCGGGCGGCGTCCTGTACATAGTCAGGCAGAATCCCGCATGACGCCGAACGGATTGATGATTCTATGCGCGGTCATCGGCAGCGGTGCCGTCACCGCGCTCGACTCATGGCTGTTGCGCCGTCTCGACCAACGCAAGGATATGGAACAAGCCATCGCCGAATCCTCGACCATACGCCGGCTCGACTAGAGATCTACCGGCAATCCCTGTTCCTGCCGACCACGAGCCGCATGCAGGCGAACACCAGCTCGACGCCGGCAAGGCGTACACGGAACGCGGCGGCAACGGGCCCGGCCACGTGCGCTGCCAGCAACTCGAAGACGACTACCGGCACAGGCTCGACAGCGACGACTGGAACTACCGGCTGCACGCCCATAACTGAAGAACAACAGAACAGACCGATCAGTCAAAACCGGAAAGCCCCATGCGACGCCAATCGCAATGGGGCTTTCCCCCATAGGAGAGGACAAAGGCATGTCCAGAATCAAACACCGACTACTCGCGGCCACGGCGCTGCTGCTCGCCATGTTCACCGTCACGCCCAGCGCGATGGCCGACATGCGCGGCATCGACGTAAGCGGCTGGCAGTCGCCGACCGTCACATGCACCGCCGACTACGACTTCGCCGTGGTCAAGGCCACGCAGGGCACCGGCTTCACCAACGGGTACATGACCAGCCAGGCCAACTGCGTGCAGCGGCGGGGCAAGAGCCTCGGCTTCTACCACTACGCCGGCGGAGGCAACGCGACCGCCGAAGCCGACTACTTCGTCAACACCGTGCGACCCTACATCGGCCGAGCGGTCCTCGTGCTCGACTGGGAGGGCTATCAGAACGCCGCATGGGGCGACTCCAACTGGGTGCGCGTCTTCGTCAACCGTGTCCACGCGAGGACCGGCGTATGGCCGCTCGTCTATACGTCCGCCGCCTACCTGTGGCAGATCCCGACGGACGTGCGCAACCGCTGCGGATTGTGGGTGGCGCAGTACGCCAACAACAATGCGACCGGCTACCAGACCCAGCCATGGAACTACGGCAAATACGGCGAGGCCATGCGCCAGTACGCCAGCAACGGGCGCATCAACGGCTACGCGGGTCCGTTGGATCTCAACTACTTCCGCGGCACCCACGCCCAGTGGAACAAGTACGCCAACCCCGGCAACACCACCGTCACGCCCACGCCGGCACCGACGCCGCAGCCTCAGCCCGCACCGCAGCCGTCCCGGCCAAGCACGGGCGGCGGCTATAGCGTGGTGGTGCGTTCCGGCGACACGATCAGCGGCATCGCCGCCCGCACCGGACTATGGCCCGTGTCCGCATGGAGTGTGCCGTCTGGCGACATCAACCGCATCTGGCCCGGCCAGACCGTCACCTACCAGGGAGGCGGCACGCCGTCCACGAGCGCCGGCACGGGCACGCGGATCCACGTCGTCAAGCGCGGCGAGACACTGAGCGGCATCTTCGGCACGTCCGGTTGGCAGCGCATCGCCCAACTCAACGGGCTGAGAAACCCGAACCTCATCTATCCCGGACAGCAACTGCGCTACTGAGCCCGCCGTCCGACTGCGGCCTTCGGCACCATGCCGGAGGCCGCGTCATCTATACCCGAACAACCCAAGGAGAACAAGCATGGATATTTTCGCAGCGATCACCCTCGCCGCCGGCATCGTCGCCCTCGTCGCGCCCGCGCTCGTACAAGCGTTCAAGAAACACATCCCCGCCGACTACGTGGGTCTAACCAGCCTCGGCGTGAGCGTGCTGCTCGGCGTCATCGCCATCGCCGCCACCAACGGCTTCACCGGCTACGGATGAGGCATCGTCCTCGCCGGCGTCATCGGCGTCGCACAAGCCGTCTACACGCTTGTCAACCAGGCGTTCAACGGCAAACTCAGCAAACAGTAGGAGCATGGCTGTCCTTCCCTCACTTGACTGTTAGTGTTCAACTGGCGACACATCGAGCCAATCCGGTATACTTACCGATTTTGGAGTAGTCTTCCCAAAGGAGAGTCTGGTGCAACAAGTGTCTGGCGACCATGCCTTGCATGCGTCATCCCGCCCTAGGGTTGTGTCGTTGTTTAGCGGTGCCGGCGGCTTGGATCTTGGTTTCAAGCTGGCCGGCTTTCAGTTGGCGTGGGCCAATGACTTCGACAAAGATGCAGTAGAAACGTACCGGGCTAACATTGACGATCACTGCGTATGTGCTGATATTAGCGAAGTATCAGACCATGATATTCCTGACTGCGACATTATGATTGGTGGTTTTCCATGCCAAGGATTCAGCATGGCTAACACTAAACGAAATGCGCTTGATAAGCGAAATAAGCTGTATCTTCAGTATATTCGTATTCTCAAGGCGAAGAAGCCCATGTTCTTCGTTGCAGAGAATGTCAAAGGTATTCTCACTCTCGGCAAGGGTGAAGTGATTAAGGCCATTGTCTCAGATTTTGCTGAAGCCGGGTACCGCGTGGTTTACCAGCTTCTTAATGCTGCTGATTACGGTGTCCCGCAAACGCGGCAGCGCGTCATCATCGTTGGCGTGAGGAACGATTTGGACGTGGAGTTCACCTATCCGCAGCCCACCAATTCCAAAGAAGGCAAAAACGGCCTACCTCGCTGGATAAGCGTTCAAGAGGCGATTAAGGACATCCCTGATCCAGATGGACCTGATGCCGATAGCGTGCCTAACAATGAATACTCTCAATATAAGATGTTACTTAATGGGTATCTAGGCAAGCGTCCCACGGATGGCAACAAGCCCGCTCCCACAGTTACTGCTCGTGGCGATCGTAAAGGTGGGGTTGTAGTTTTGCCTCACCCCAATGGACTGAGACGTATGACCGTTCGTGAACTAGCTTCTGTACAGAGCTTCCCACTAGATTTTCATTTCCATGGTTCACGTACCGATTGTTATCGACAAATCGGTAATGCTGTACCAGTGAAGTTGGCAGAAGCCATAGCCCATGCTCTTTACGCTACATATATGGAGGCTCTAAATGATTAAAGCGCCTAGGGTTGTGTCGTTGTTTAGCGGTGCCGGCGGCTTGGATCTTGGTTTCAAGCTGGCCGGCTTTCAGTTGGCGTGGGCCAATGACTTCGACAAAGATGCAGTAGAAACGTACCGGGCTAACATTGACGATCACTGCGTATGTGCTGATATTAGCGAAGTATCAGACCATGATATTCCTGACTGCGACATTATGATTGGTGGTTTTCCATGCCAAGGATTCAGCATGGCTAACACTAAACGAAATGCGCTTGATAAGCGAAATAAGCTGTATCTTCAGTATATTCGTATTCTCAAGGCGAAGAAGCCCATGTTCTTCGTTGCAGAGAATGTCAAAGGTATTCTCACTCTCGGCAAGGGTGAAGTGATTAAGGCCATTGTCTCAGATTTTGCTGAAGCCGGGTACCGCGTGGTTTACCAGCTTCTTAATGCTGCTGATTACGGTGTCCCGCAAACGCGGCAGCGCGTCATCATCGTTGGCGTGAGGAACGATTTGGACGTGGAGTTCACCTATCCGCAGCCCACCAATTCCAAAGAAGGCAAAAACGGCCTACCTCGCTGGATAAGCGTTCAAGAGGCGATTAAGGACATCCCTGATCCAGATGGACCTGATGCCGATAGCGTGCCTAACAATGAATACTCTCAATATAAG